>Ga0068628_1001393_pt1 | contig 9996 bp, 7 predicted proteins | sample InSIn2gowninarea_FD_77431 | JGI IMG/M metagenome (GOLD analysis project Ga0068628, IMG submission 77431) | Clean room microbial communities from NASA Spacecraft Assembly Facility at Jet Propulsion Laboratory, Pasadena, California, USA -... ... | reverse complement strand
GTCTTAGGCCTTACTAAATACCATGGTCCAAAACCACTTAGAATCAATACCTTGGACCAAATACTTGGGGTCAACAACTCAGACAAGATACCTTGGACCAATACCATGGATCACAATACCATGGACCAAATACCACGGACCAAAACTAAGTTTTCCAACATGTACGCGCTTTTCCTTTCGTGAAAGTGTGTGTGTATGCCATACGTGCCTTTTGGTCTGCGAAACCACGTGTACATGTGGCTTGTCAATGGGAACCCGTGTATACCTCTCTTTCTTCATTTTGTGAGCTTGAACAGTGATCTGTCATCTGTGAGAGTTGCCATGAAGGACAACACTTGTGTCATAGTGCCAAATCTGTGTCATAATGCCAACACTCCTATGTGTGAAGGAGAGCAACCTTCACTTTAATGTTAAAAAAAGTTTGAAAACCATATTCTAAACCCCTAATTTTAGTTTTCTCCGAAGGCATCAAGAATATGGCTCAGGGCTGGTTGGTTGTGATAAATATTACAACATCATCTTAGCTATGGTTCGGTGGAGAGTGAATCACCCTTCTTTAGTTCCAAATTCAGTTTTGTTAAATCATGTGGCCAGGATATTATTTTTTTGTAGTAAACTTGTTAATTATTTTATTAACCTTAGCGTAAAACAATTGAATTGATTTTGGAAATCTTTTCTTCCAGGTAGAAATTGTTTTAATAAATTTTGAAATTAATGGGTCAAATATGTGCATGTATTCTTTCCCTACTAATTCCATGTTTCTTTTACTTTAATTTTTCTTTATAGGTTACAAGTTTGAAATTTTCCTATGATTTAAATATAATTCAGGTGTGAGAGAGAAGCTAAGGAAGAGTTTTTAGGTCATTCTTGGAGTTTAAATGTGGAAGACAAAAAATTATTTATGTAGTAAACATGTCATCTTCGCATTTTATCTATATGTTTTTTTATGAGAGGTTTTAGAGGATGAAACTTGGAACCTAGCGAGGGGAAACTTATTGAACATTTGTTTCAACTTTCAAATCTTGGTTCATTATATTCTTCGATATATTATCTAAGAAAGTTGAGCTTCCTAAATGCTTCTTCAAATAGGTTTTCTTGACATTTTCACTATAAATTTTCTTTCTAGAGGTTTTCAGAGGCTAAAAGTTGTACCATATTGAGGGGAAACATCTCCAAACATATCGTTCATTTTTCATATTTTGGTTCATTGCAATTTTAAATATATGTTTTGAGTAATTCAGGTATTCTAAATGCTCGTGAAGTTAGGTTTCAAACATGTTAGCGTGATATTTTGGTTGTAACTCTATTTATTTTAGGTTATAGACCATAAAAATTGGATGAGAGAGAAAATATATCCCAAGGTACCCATAATAGAATTTTCATATATTGGTTCACTATAACTTTGGATATATTCCTTGAGGAATTTGGGCCTCATGAATTCTCTTGAAATCAAAACTAATTGCTTTTTTACAAAAACGCAAGTGAAGCAAGAAAAAAATTGATACCTCATATCCTTAATAAGGAATTAATGGAATAGGTTTGAGAAAAATGTGATGCCTTATATCCCTAATGAAGGATTAGGGGGTTGGGTGTGTGACACCGAAATTCAATCACCCAATGACCAAAATCCATTTGTAAGTGGTAAGAATATAGTGGCTAGAATATCAAGATATTAGAAATATTCATAATGATACATTGAAAATACATTCTCCTGATAAAAAATATTGTATATGCTTCCAACAAACCTAAAGTATCCAAAACAAAATAATTTTTCCTAATTCATCATACTCAAATTATCACTATAAAATAATTCAACTTAAGACCTTGGAGCCTTGGAAAAGGTAGTCACCCAACATGAGCTTATTAAAACTTGTCCTACATGGTAATATAATATCAATTGCTTATTAAAACTTGTCCTACATGGTAATATAATATCAATTTATTTCACACTTCACACTATAGTATAAATGAAATATATTTCAACAAAAATACAACATCATCTCATTGAAAAAGTGCTAACAAGCCCAAGAAAAATTACAACTCAAAGGCATGAGAAGGAAAGTAGAAATCGAGATGTAGGTTCCTTATGAAACCCAATAGAAAAATAAAAGATTATTAAGTTTGAAATTTATAGAAATCCTCATAAGAATTTAATATTTATTGTAGCCTTAGATGTAGACCATATATATGCAACGTTAGTGCAAATTTCTTCTACAATTCATAGGTAATAGATGGAAATTTAGGAATATGAGGATATGCATTTTAGATAGATTTTGGTGGTAGTTATTTTCTATTAGATAATAGGTTGATATATGGAAAAGAAGGGATTTTTTCAAAGGAACAAGTCTTAGATATGAATTATGTCACCTTTATTCCAAAACATCTAATAAATATAAAAATTCAATAATCAATAGGAGTCATAGCCTAAATAATAAAGAAAAAATTTAAATCTATTTACATGCTTAGGAACAAGAAGTTTAATATTATTAAACTATGCAATTATTCATTTTAATTGTTGCATTTAACAAGGATCAAGAATAAAGTAATGAGACATAATTGAGAATATATATTCTCAATTGTAGGGGGGTGAGGGGGTTAGGGGGGTTCTATCAAAATATAGACACAAACGATGTTTTTATTTCTTCGTCTAGCCACCATCTAGATAGACAATGATACCAGATGGGTGAATTTTGGAAACATTGTTAGTTATTATGGGAAATTTGATAACTTTTGCAGTGGATAAATTTAGGTAACCTCGTAAATTTACGATACATCCATGTATTTTAGGTGCCCCTCTACTAATTTTACACAATGCAAGAGTGATATTTCTTCACCTCCACATAAGCCCGTGAGAAACTTCAAGTAGACGGCTTACTAGGCCTAGCTCATAATCCCATCCTTTAACACTTTTGGGAATTTCCTACCTAATATCTTAAAATTAATCACTATTTTTCTCACTAATTCCTATGAGCAATTGCTTAACTTGATTCTCTTCCTTTTTTTCTCTTTGCATGCAAAATCATATCCCAATCCTATCCCTAAATCATTTGTTTGCGTCCACCAAAATCATGATCCAGTCTCTTCGAAATTATTTCATAGGCCATCCATGATTTCCAAAGTTGGTTGTACTCATTGCATGATTGTCATATGCTATTGAGGGAACTCGCTCATCTACCAAAGCATCCTTAATAACATTTGGGAAAAAAATTTCAACCACAACTAATCAAATTTTATTCTTTAATCATTCAGACAAAAGGAGAAAATGAGAGGGATAATTTATAATTCAATTATAATGGCCAAATTATTTTGTCAAAGATCAATTAGAATTAATTAAAAGGAGAAAACCAAATCAATCTCATTGTCCCTGTTTCCGATATCATTGTCATTCTAGTTGTGTATACCTCAATCAATGATCTAACATCTTTTATAAATTAAAATAGCATGCATACATATTAATTTTTATTTATTCAAATGACAATGATAATTACATATTCATGTTGAAATATACTAACGCTAAGCATAGTTATTTACAATTAGTTAGGGGATCAAAATGGGGCTATGACATTATTAATACATTATGAAAGAAACTAAGATTTTTGAATTTCAAAAATCAAGTCATAATTTTATAGAAAACCAAAATAAGAGGTTAATGATCATACCCTAGATCATGATGATAAATTAAAATCAAAACAAGAAATATTTCCATGATAAACATAACGAGGATATAAAGAACTATGTCTTTGGTAATAAATCCATAAGAATAATGAAAATGGGATCCCTATAGAAACAACAATATATCAACAAAATGCACTAAAAATATCATTCTACAAATTAAGAAAAACCAACTCAAAAGTTACTTCACAAACCAAGCAAAATAAGATATTTATCTTACCTTACATCCTTTACCAATATAACCAAAATAAAAAAATATCTCAACTATAGTAATATAAAAATAAAAAGTCTATAACTATGGCCATCACTACTTAACAATAACCAAAATGACAATACCTACCGAATAATACATTAAATCATACTCATGAATAAGAAATACCCAAAATTAGAGTTCAAAAAATTAGAGAAATGAAGAAAGTGAAAAAGTTTTTGCGGCCTCTGCTACCCACAATACCATCTATACAATAAACGCCAGTCACATGATCCAAAAGATTGTCCAAACCTTCAAAAAATTTGCAAAACTAAAAAATTGCCATGGGGACTTCACTAGGGAAGTTATACCATAACACATGGGTTCATATTGGGGCTATATATTGAGGAAAAAATGATATAATATATTTAGTATATAATAGGGGTAATTTTTTTTATACTAGTGGGTATATAAAATGGAGTTCAAATATAATGAAAAATACAAAGGGTATAAAAAATGTTAATGAAAAAATGGATACCTACAATATATTGTGAAAGTAGGGTTCTTTTAAATTGGGAAGGTGTATTTGGTTCATAATGGTAGGGGGTTAAATAATGTGATTTTTAGAGGTATTTTCTTATATGTATTCAAATTAAGGATATTTTTTATTATGCCATGAATGCACGTGATATGTTATAGGTTCATTGGGTGAAGCCCCATTAAAATTACCTACCTCATTAACAGATTTTAACACTAAATCATCTCCTACATGTATTGCAAGGAATTCTTAATTATCAATGCACTCTAAACAATTTTGGATAGAATCAAATCTGTGCATGATAAAAATGACAATGTTTTCTAAAAATATGAGTTCAAATCTTTCATCTCTAGTTTAGACTAGTTCAACCCAAGAACTAAAGCACTAACAACTACTACGAAGATAAATGACATACTGATAAATGAAGATGAAAAAGACAAATGATACACTAAGAAGCCAAAGTAGCAATGTTATTGATTCCCCCATAACTCCTAAAAGAGAATACCTCCAAATCAATAGAGATACCAATAATTGTACGAAATCGACAATTATACCCAACCAATTCTTGGAGCAAGAATTTGAAAGCCTCAAAGAAAATCAAAATTCACCCTACAATCCAAGCTAAAGAAATGAAAAATCTTAGCCTATAATCTCAAACACAAAATCAAACCAAATACAATGACTATGGTAATAATTCCTGACAACACCCAAAATGAGAGAAAACCCAAATGAATGTGCACAAATACGATTGTTCCCAAGCTAACAATATTGGAGGAATGAAATAAAGAAAAATAATTTAAATCATATTCATGATACTAAGCTCAACAATGAGGCTAAAATAAATGTTTAGGTCTGTCACCGCCCAACGAGCAGAATGAAAGTTCCTCCTATCCAATACAAACTATGATTATCGCCCCGAAGAAGGTAGGACCATATTAGTTTACTAGCAGCAACAATTGAAGTAGCCAACAACTTCCATTCACATTCCTAGATAAGAAACCATTCACGTCACGAAGACAAAAGACTTTCATGTCGAATGATGTTGGGTGATTTAATTCAATGTTAAATTACTTGTCATTAATTTTCAAACCCTGGGTTTCGTGAACTTGCGAAGAATACTTGCACTATATATGCTAGAGATTAACTTCCAAATTTTAAAAAACTAGTTAATCTATTTCAAAATGATGACAAGAAAATCAAGCCTATTTATGAAGATCACTAACATGAGTATGCACATGTTCTTTCCCAAAAGGTAGAGAATTAAATAAATTCAAAACAAACTAAGACACTGTTCAATATTTTTCTATGAGACAAAAAAAATGAAACCTTTTTATTTTATGGAACTTTGAAAGATAAAACTATTCCAAGATTCTTTAAAAGAAAATAATCACTAAAGAAGCCTCTTTTATGAAATCTTGAAGAAAATTTATGTTAAATCTATTCTAAGAATTATTGAAATAAATTTAATCCGAGTTTTAAAACAAATTCCAAATATGTCTACTTGTGAAGGAAAATATATTCTATACACTTGAAATTACTCTAAAGAGAATTATTAAAAGATCAAAGAACAAAGCATAAGATTATTGATGTGTCTACTCAAAATCAGAGCTCATACTAAGCATAAAATAAATGTTTTTTTTTTCTCTTTTCTTTCTGTTAAGCGCTCAACCTGTGATGGAACAAATAAAAATAACCCGAGATCCTATTAAAAATAAAATATTAGACCATCTAAATGCAATGACATTCAATGAGAAATTAAAATCATCAATAAATTAATTAAAAAATAAAGACATCTAATTATTCTCACACATCTTCACGGGGGCCTCCTAATGAGTGTGAGTTATTGGAAAGTCAAATCACATGAAGGAGATCACCAATAATAATTACAGAAACTCCATAACGAATATTTGTATTAACTAGAGTGTGCGAAGAAAGTTTTCTCCAAAGTAATAATTCTCTGCAATAACATCAAAATTTGAATTGTGTTTTGCTTCCAAATGGAGCATTTATATAGAGTTTAAATTGTAACCACACTGTGAATATTATGGCTAAGAATCAGAACTGAAATGACAACTTATTGCCACGAATTTGATCAAACCTAACTCATTCCAACTTCATTTTTCTTGACTGGGTGATGATTGACACATTGGCGCACTATTTTCTCATGCAATATGCAAAATAGTTCTCCAAAGAACCCTGAAAATATATCAAATGGTAACGAATTTGAGGAAAATGAACACTAGGAACCTAATTGGTCATGTGCTAAAAAAACCTATATTTTCGTTTTTCAAAATTCGTTTTCATTCACTTAGAAAATTTGTTTGCAATTGATTGGTGAAAACTGCTACATTTTTCCTTTGATTTCTTTCTCGAGGTTCACATGTGCAAGCTAGGTGGAATTTGACCAATACAAATCCATATTGGAACCTTTAGAAACAATGTCCATGTGCTGGATTTTCTTCTAGAGTGGTGCTACTACCTCAAACATGGAGATAGATACGAAAGCTTGATTGGGCTATAGAAACTTGAATTGGCCAAATGTCATTAGTAAACCATGCATAATTCTTCTTAATCTATTAAAATAAAGGAAAACAATTTTAATTAACCACTTAGAGATATAGAGGAACATCATGAAGAATTATGGTAAAAATGGTGGCAAGTGAGTGACATGGCACAATGGATGGTTGGAAGTAATGGTTTAATGAATGACAAAGACAAGTGAGAATGATGACAAATCAGTGACCTAACATCTCCCCCATATGAGATATTTGCATGTCCACATGCAAATTGAGTCTTGATATCATTGATATGGAATATGCATTTCCTCACAAATTTGTGTTGATTATATAAAGAAAAGAAAGTATTTGTGTTGTTGCTAGTAACTCATGTTACATTTTCTTATGATGTCAAAAGAACTCGCTGTCAAATTTCTTTCACTTTGTACTCAAATATTGTTCTTGTCTGTTGCATATATTCTTGCAAGACAAAATTTGTGTGATCTAGTACTCATAGAAGAGAAAAATGTGTAGCAATTTATACAAAAGTTCAAACAATATTGTCTTTGATCTTTGGGAATGAACTCATATTTTTTTTTCTCTCTCCCCAAGATACTCCATTTTATAGGAATATTGTTTGTGTCAACTTTAGAGTACTTTGAAGATATCTTTTTCTATTAAATATTTTATGAGCTACAATTTCAACACATACCTTAGCTAAATCCATCTCTTTCCTAGTGTTAGCGCTTGAATCCGCCTTAGGCTGAAGGAAGGCGAGGTTCAAGGCAACATCAAACCAAGCTCATCCTCGTAGCTAGCCCTACGAGGATAGGAGAGGGCTCTCTCCAAGTCACACTCAATGAATAAGTAAATGAAATGGCTTGAGATGACTTACAATGAACTATTTGTCTTATGCTAGTAACTGAAAATGAATATAAAGAGTGATTTTTATGAATGACTTTGTTTCTGGGATGTTATGGGACCACTGGACCTCAATGAGCAGAGAACTTAACATAAAGGCATAGATTATTTCATGAGGCAAGGTAGGCGGAAAGCATAGCAACTTAGTTTTAAGATATGGCGGAAAGGAGAGATTGATTAAGAAGGTGAAAAGGGCATAGGAGATGAATCCTTTTCAACAGAAGAATGAACACTGTACATGAAATTTTCCAGCAGGTAGAGCAATAAAATTGAATTCTACCTAATCTCATTCAAAAACTTCACTAGAAATGAATATGAAATGGACTATGAAACATAACAAGATACATATGAAACATAAGAGACACACTTGCTACAGTCACAACCACATGAATCTCATGAAACAGAGCTCATGCCTTTCATTAATTCTCTATAAAGATATACAATGCAGAAAGAAAGTTTCTTTCCCACAGTCTCCCAGAAGTTACCAGCCCACCAATAGTTCTCTGTTTTTACTGTTTTACACATCCTCATGCATTTGTCCATTCATTTCCACTCACTCGCTGGCTCCTTGGCTTCCTCCTCATTCGACCTTTTGGCTTCCCTTCTCCATTTGCTTTAGCTTCCTCTGCACTCGAATTAACCAATGCTTCACGAACACGTTCAAGAGGAAGAGGGGCGGAATTACAATAGAAATGATGCTTATTGAAAAGAATATCAGAGATGTTCACGAGTCGTGAACCGTTATTTGTTTGTAATATAGATGCTCGAGATCAATTCCAGAAATGAGGCGTTTCAACATGTATATATATATATATGGCTTCTTTTATTCACAGATTTATTACTTCACGGAAACCATATAAACAAGGCTATAGCCATATAGAGGTCCCACAGGCCATGTCATCCTTTTATCGCAATCGTCGCTTCCAGAGGTTCGCACACAACATAGTCGATTGCTGATGGCCGATTCCCCTGCTGGACGCGATATTATATAAACTGCAGTTGATATTCTCATCGGGTCTGCAACCGTTCATTGCAATCGGGGTTTGCCCTTAGCCGAGGTCCGATGCGATATCGCTATCGGCGATCGCAAGTCGCATATGGTCAGGGCCTTACCTCCGCTCCGATTTCCTGATGTGATAATCGTTATCGGCGATTGCAAGTCGCATATGATTAGGGCCTTACCTCTGCTCTGATTTCCCGATGCGATAATCGCTATCGGTGATCGCAAATCGCATATGGTCAGGGCCTTAGCTCTACTCCGATTTCACGATGCGATGTTCCAGACTCGATAGGATCCCAAATCTCCCGTGCATATATTTTCAAGTCCGATTTCCACCTGCAATAGTGTAACGACATATATACGTGAGTTTCGCTGCCGATAGTGTAAATACATATAGATACAAGTCTTTCTGCCTCTGTGTGTTGTAAAATGCATTTTTATATGGTTTTTGGCCTCCGATAGTATATTTGTACGCATATAACTTTTTTGTGGACTATACGGCTCCCGATGGCTCCCAATGGCTCTGTCTTGGCATTATTTGCTGTTGAATGCATCCATTGTTCCTCCGATGACTCTGTGTGCTCCTCTTGTCTCCATTTTGGCTCCTCTGGCTTGGTCTGCTCCTCTTGGCTCCATTTGCTCCTCTTGTGGCTCTATCTCCTCCTCTTGAATATTGCCATATTGACATTAATGACAGCAGGACACTTAAAATTTGAAATGCACAAAGAGTTTTGATCTCTGACGGAGGGCTGACCAGAGTGACTCTAACATTGGCTCCAATGGGGGATGGTAGCTCCTTGGAGGTGCCAAGAACTTCAGATCTTTGGGTGAGCAGACAGTACCTTTGTCCATTGGGCTATGGAGTCCATTATTCCAACATGACTCAATTTATTTACATGAAACGTGACTCAAACTGACTCAATGCAAATGACATGACTAAAAAACTTGACTGAACTTAAAACTTAAAGCTTGGTGGTAGTACATGACCACCTTTATTTCTTACAAGGCTATATATCATCAAACTATATCAAACTGCCAATGTAACCAATCAAAAAGATGGCTTCTTGACTGATTCTTTCAATCAGATCTTCTTGTCAAAAATTGATATTGGTAACTGGGCCTCCCAAAACATAATTGACCATGATCTCCTTCATCACTGAATACTGCAATAATGACCTTC
>Ga0068628_1001391_pt1 | contig 9998 bp, 8 predicted proteins | sample InSIn2gowninarea_FD_77431 | JGI IMG/M metagenome (GOLD analysis project Ga0068628, IMG submission 77431) | Clean room microbial communities from NASA Spacecraft Assembly Facility at Jet Propulsion Laboratory, Pasadena, California, USA -... ... | reverse complement strand
TTTTTTTTTTTTTTTTTTTTTAGGAAACATATATATTCTAAGGGCATGTTTTGCTCCTAAAGCCCAAATGAAATGGGCAAATGTCCAAATAGCCCAAAACAATAAATTTGTAGAGAGTGGGCTAGAAACTAAACTTCAATGAGTTGGACAACAATCACAATAGACTAATTGTTACTTGAAAGAATAAACAAACAGTTTTGGGTAAGGAAAATCCTCCTCGGCAATGTCCAAGGAAGGTTGTTCTCATGTATTTCTGTTAGACTTAACCACAATTACAGTTCTTGAGTGTACAATGATTTTTCTACAGATTATCTGATAATCCTTTTACAATGGGATTTTCCTTCTTTATATTCCCCTTCCTTACTTCATCTCAGCCCTCCACGTGTAGAGCAGATTGCTGGCTTTAATACTTGTCCCATTAGCACCTTCCTGAAATCTTGATGGGTAACTATAAGGCTGAATATTACTATTCAGGTATCACCTCCACATTAATGTAGTCAGAGGGTTAGCTGCAGAGCATTCAATACGGTAGTAGCAGCTTTCTTCTTAGATATTTCCCAACTCTCTTTTGTCTTATCCCCGCTTAATGTTTATCCATGCTAGTATAATCGTCTGTTACTTTATTCTTGATGAAATGTCGGACTTATGACCTCTGCTCTATTCAGCCAAGGAGGTACTTCTCCTCGAACAACATTTCCAATTCCTAATGACCAAACCCTTTCCACGGACCATTGTCCTATAGGCCTCCATCATCATTACTTGTCATCGGACTACTTGATGTCCTCGGACACAGCCCACGGCCCAAAAACCATATTTGAGCCCTTTATCCCTACATATATAATAATATAATTTGGGTCATATGTCAATTTTTTTTTTTTTGTGCGTGACATATAAATACTTTGGATGTATATTGATATTTATCACAATGCATTTTATGGGATTGTTGTCTTATAAAATATGTTGCTTATAGTGTTTATGTAAAGTGAAATTAGTCTCTTTATTTAATTATAATGTTTTAATATTTGATTAAATGGACAATGGTCACTTAAATGAAAATTTTGAAATTAATTTAATTTTCATTTGTGGCTTAAACCGTATTCACTCTATAAATTGATTGAAATGTGTTATTGAGACTTTATTTGTCAAACATATTTAACATATTTAGATGTTTAATTAAAAAAATTTGGGGAGACAAATAATTAGATATCTACATGAGTACTTAACATACAATGAATTTCTATTTGTGAAATTCCCAATCCTATATTGGAGATGTTATTTCATACCCATGCCATTTTTTGAAAATATTATGTGGGATCAAGCTAATATAAAAGAGAATTTGGAAAAGAAAAAAAAAATCATAGTGATTATATTTGCATGAAGTCTTACAAAATTCCAAATATATTTTTGGTGACATTGTGAATAACATTCTCTTAGAGCTCGACGTTTGTATGAAAACTAAATCTGTTTGGAAGTATGTGTGTGTGTGTATATATATATATATTTTAAATCTCATGGACTCTTTTCATGAAACCCACATAATGTTGTACTTCTAATTTTTTGAAACTTATTTGAGTGAAGAGTTCACGTACCATTAAAATTTTCAGGTTGAAAATTTAATAATTTTTATGGCATGTTTTTATTTAAATTTTCTCAAATAGTGGGGTATAGAAAATTGAGGAACATGAAATTGAAAGAAAAAAAAAATGCGATTTGAGAAATATTTTTCAGGACTCATAAAACAGTTGATGATAAATTTTAACTATTTGAATTATCTTACAAATTGAGATGAAAATTAATTTTTGTCGTAAGTGTACAAAATGTAACCTTATGAAAGAAATGGCATTCTTATTGTTAAGTGAGAACAATGGTGCCATATCAGGTTGGTATTCCTTTTGTATGATAAAGTTATAATGATACCACAATTTAATTTGATATTATTTTTCGTACCAATGGACTCAAGTAGACACATAAATCTGTGCCAAAAATAAAATGAGAATGAGGTGGTATTCCTATTATACAATTATTGTAAAATGATGCCAAAGTTTTGACAAAAAATATTAAGTCCCTTATGAATGAGAAACTATGGAATTTTTTTTATATATAAGATAGAATTTCTACTCTAGCCTAATCTAAGTGTATATGTGTGTGAAACTCCCTCTTGGAAACTTGAATCTCAACCCTTATCCCCCACATCTCACAAGCACCTATATTTGTAGAGTGACCACCGCACCAAGGATGTGCAGTAGTCAGAAACTATGGAATTTTGAGTTCCTAAATGTGGTTCCTAGTAGTTAGAGACTACTAACCTTATGAGTGGGGAAATGGTGGAAAAATAAATTGAAGTTTGCAAACAATTATGCAAATTTACTTAAAGCATTGCACTTAGTGAATGGGCGAAAAACCAACCTAGTGTATTAACTGCTCACTGAAAGAATAAGATTGAGGATCACAGCATCCCCTACCAAAACATAAATGACTCCAAATCGTACAAACCACCGACATAACCGAATGTAAGTTTTAGTTTCCAAGCCAACCATTATTAGCATGGAGCACCAAGCAACGGCCTCAATGATCAAAGAAATTATCTACAAGATTTAAAATAAAATCATTTTGCACATTCAAATCAAGTTGACTTAACATGTTACTATCATAATATTACAATTGCCTCCAGCTCGAATTGGAGATAAAAATTATCAAAACTGACATTTACCCATTAAACTTTTCAAATCAATTGAAAGCTAAAAGCTATGTAATTTCGAATATGCTTCATTTTGCGTAACATGCTAATTTTTTAAAGTGCATTGTCATGAGGAAAAGATAGTATGCAACGTTATCAAGAAAATATGAAAACCCACCTCAAAAGGAGCTAAGCCAGTTTGTTCATCCAGGTTAAAGATTGAAAAAACCCATCATCAACCTTAATAAAGCCAACAACCCCAACATATAATTGTAATAATTCGACCTCAAACGAAACCGGTTGGCTATGGAATTGTTCTTTATCAGCCATATTCGGTAAGAGCAGAGGCCAAGGAGAACCAAATGAGAAATGGAGATTACTAGGAGTCAATTGCACAAGGTGTGTATGAGCCAAAAGCACTATCTACTGCTTTGGTCCATACCCCAGTTGCTACAGGCTGACAATACCAAATTAACGGCTCAAAAGCCATATTTGGTCCTATTTCAAAAATCTTTGCTTGTGAGGCCACATTACACACTCATATTCTCTTTTGCTAGACACATCTATAGGGTGTTTGACAGAGTTTTGTGCCAACTCAATTCCCTGAAACAATAGCAAACCATATTCATATTTCAAATGGGAAAGAATGGATACAAGACAACTATTTAAGTCCAATTCCATCAATATAACTTGGTAAACATGAAAGAAAAGTAACCTATCTCAATTTTGCGAACAGTAATCTAACTTTTATCAAGGAACAGAAAACAGAGAAAAAGTGAAAGAAAATCCAACATTCCTCCATTTGGTTGCTGACTAGAAGACAGAGGCCAAGAAAAGAATACAGAAACCTGATTCACATCTTCTCATATGTTTATGGAATAGTAGAGTTGAATCCTCTTATAGAAAGTATAGATAAAAGAAAAATGCTAAATGTATTGCAAATTTTACAATTTAGAGCTTAATTACAAAAAAGCAATTTTAATTTTTTTTTAAAAGAATTTATTAGACAAATTTTCATATTATATCATTTATGTGGCACCAATTAAAGTCTTGTCACTAGGTACGTAGTTCAAATTGGGCAGGTTGAGGAAAAAAATTTCGACCAAACTGTCATTGATGGGTTGGAAACATTCCAAATTGTCACCAACCCAGCAACTTCCAAAACCAATGGTTTGATTGAAAATTTGAATGGTTTTGACCTGGCTAATTGGGCAGGTTAGCTTTAGCTGTGTTGTATACTAAACTTTAAAAATTATTTTACCATTTATCATTATGTATATTAATATGTGTAAAATATAGTGTTAAAAAAGGGGAAAAAAAAAATTTTAAAAATTAAAAATAAAAACTAAAACTAAAATTTGATATAGGATAAATTTACTAATGGAAGATGTATATATGCAAGTTGGTTCGGGTCTTAGTGGTTTCTAAAAGGCTCAACCCGCCCGCCACCCGTCTAACCCATCGCTCTAACAGTTAAACTCACCCAACCCGTTTGGTAATCAATATCATATCTTTGTGGGTAGATGCAGTGTGGAGTGGATTGGACAGATTGAACGAGTGATGCAAAGGCCGATGTCACATCAATTTGTAAATTTTTTTGTAGTAACTCTAAACAAAAACAAAATTGACATGGAGGACTGGAATTTTGGAATGGTTTCTGATTTTTGATAAATATTTCACTAAAGGAGCCTCTTCTAGGAAAATGAAACAAATCGAAACTTGCAAAAAGTGTACTTTAGTCAATCATTTATTTCCTTTGCATGAAAAACTTAGAAGTTAAATTCAAATATTATTGGACTGATAATGAAACATTGCACCAGCTAACATCTGTATAACCAAAAGTTTACAATAATAACAAGACCTTAATCCCAAAAGCTGGGGTTGGATATGGATCATCAACACATTAATTGGGATCAGCCCCATATTATTCTACATAAATGATTATAAGATATAGCTGTCTATACTCTATATTATTGATTCCTCCTCTCAATCAACAAGACATTGTTAAGTATCAAGTTGTTGTCATTGTTCCAACATCTCAACATGGTCCCAATCTAAAGATCTACCCTCAAAATCATATTCTAATTGTTGATGCTGGTCGTGAGCTAACCTGCTTATCACAGCAAGACCTGCAACAAAAAGATAATATTAGAGAAAAGCATATGGGAACATATTTATTCTTCAACTATCAAAGTTTTCAATCAATTAAGAATTCCAATAAAAATCTCTTCTAGAGTAAAAAACAAAAGGAAACCAAGTTTTAATAATATATTCTCCATATTTGGGAAAATTCAATTCATCAAGATCATAGAGGGTTCCCAAAATAATGGAGAGGAAAAAAAAAGATTATCTAAACTTAAGAGCTAAAATATGTTTCAACTATTGTGAATACAAAGGCACAGAGACTTAATTAATATATCTTACCAAAACAGTTACATTAACAATTGAGTTTGAGTTCATATGGTTAAGCATTGATTGAACTTGCAGATAAAAAAATATAACAAGACATAAATGCTGAGAATATAATAATTTCTGGTTAAGTAATGAAGAAAAAAATAAACAAATGAGCCATTACTAGAAGCACCATATACAAATTCTGAAACATGAAAAGCTTCCATGGGAGTAGGCATATATTTACATAAAAGCCCGCAGATGGAACTTGGGTATGCTGAGATATTAAAACTGACCTTCAATGATTTTGTAGAGAGAAGACCACCATCTATCTGTAGAAACCTGGTATTGATTTAGTGTCTCATCTATAACTTGGTCATGCTTCCCCTCCAAAACTCCCTGCAGTGTTATAACTGCATCCTTTGTTTTCTTGAGTATATTGTTGTTGTCTTCAATGTGTAACCTCTGAAGCTCATCTTGGGAAGAAGTGAGGCTAACAGCTAGGGCAAACTGGGCAGCAGCAGCCCAGCGGGACAAAGGCAACCTTCTACTTTGGCCATCTGGCTGCTTGGTTTCTTCTTGACTGGACTGGTTTTCTTTACCTCCGAATGCTAAGCTACGTAAATACTGAGCATTTGTAGGCCCTGTACTTTGGATCATCCTAGAGAATGCACTTCCTTCATTTGATAGAAGTTCCTCTGGATTATCATATTCTAAAACCTGAAATCAATGGTACAAAGTCTTAACTGAGACCAAAAACAAATGAAAGATCAATATTTACATCAGCATGAAATTTGCAAGCTGATTGTTGTGTTTGGTTGCTCAATCTTGTTTTATGGATCCTATAAGTTGCAGGGTTAATATTCCACAAACCCAAATATTCCTATCAAGTAGGAACACTTCGCAAGAATAGCCTTAATGAGGGCATACCTGACCAGCATCAAGTACAAGAATTCGATCAGAGTCAATGATTGTATTTAGCCTGTGAGCAATAATGAGCATTGTGCAGGATTTAAATTCTTCACGAATAGTTTTCTGGATAAGCGCATCAGTCCTAACATCAACAGCTGCAGTTGCTTCATCAAGAACAAGAATTTTTGATCTTCGCAACAATGCTCTAGCAAGACTTAACAGCTGCCTCTGTCCAACACTGAAATTTTCTCCTCCCTCTGAGACCTTGACACAACTCAAGTGAAAGTACTTTCTGGTTAGCATTGGTAATACTTCTTTTATTTCATCGTACTATAGTTGAAGCAAAATGGTAACTTAAAATAGACCTCTTTCCTCCAACTAAATTTTTCCCCGTATGCATTTTCTTTATATCTTTTCAAAATGAAATTGGAGTCAGGGACGACTAAACAAAAATTTAACTAGACACTTCAAGCACCACTTTTCTTTATCGATTTATTTCTTTAAAATATTTTTATATGATGCAAGTGTAAAAATGGTTTCTGATATGAATTTATTATTCTTTTCTTATCATATAGAAAGGTAAAAAAAGACAAGTCAGTGAATGATTGGAATTTTTACTGTAATGAGGTAGCTTATTAAACTCAGGATTTCCACTGGTCATTTGCCTGTAGTTTTTATCCCCAAATTTAGAGCTTGTGTAAAAGACACCAATCTATCTTCTTCAAAATTCTGCGATTCATCCAGCCTACAAAGACTACAGTCTGACCTTGATTTCTCACTCTAAAGAACCCTAGAATCCCTAGAATAGAAACGTAGCATAATGCACCTATTATTAGCCTCCAAATCCACAGCCAGATATGTTACAATTCATGAACTACTGTTAACAGCCATGAACCAGATCTGCTTTCGTCCTTTCCTTGTCTTTTTTTGAACTACCTTATGACTCCATAAATAAACCTCATTCCAACCTATTTTTCCAACCTTTTCCACCACAAACCCTTGCCTACACAATCCTAATTTCCCACAAATAACTGCTGCCAGGGAAAATTCCAGCAACCAAAAATTCTAATGTCATACAATTTAGCCCTACCATTGTTTGCTCTATATTACAAACCGTTGGTACTGACAGGTAACATATCAAGGGATTTACAAGAAGTTTACAAGCACAATAACTTGGAGTGCAATCAATGACCCACATTTAGGATGTATCCTAGTACAGAACAAATCCATTTTTATGTTCTAAACCCTAGAAACCTTGATCATTAAAATTAAGGATAGTTGGATACCTCAGCATCCAGACCGAAACAATTCTTCCTGATGACATCCTTTAGATTTGCCCTTTCTAAGGCCTCCCAAAGGTCAGCATCATTGTGCTCACTGAAAGGATCAATATTGAAACGGACAGTTCCTAGAAAAAATAAGATAACCATTATAATGATGTATTTCAAATTTGGAAGTTTTGTGACCACATTTTTTTTAAAATCAAACGCATTAAATTTCATATAAACAAAAGTTTGTTTCCTAATTCAGCCAACTTGTGTAAACAGAAGATTTGGACTCTGTTTGCAACATGCATATGCTGAATTCAGTTGGAGCACTACTGAGTACAAAAAATCAAAACATAACAACCCAAGAACAAGAGAAAGAAGCATATACATAGAACTATATGCATCTAGACATACAAATGCAAATGCACCAACACATGAAAAAGACACTCTCAGTCACTTCATATGTCATTAAGAGGAAAGCAATCAAATATGCACCATATGATAACCATTCAGTTAGCACATAAATGTTTCTGAAACATATACCACATATACATTTGTATGGTCATAAATAATAAAAATAATAATTACAGAAATAGGAAATATAATCATTTCAAACCATTTACTATAAGGCTGCCTAAGTATGCATACCTGAGAAAAGAACTGGAGATTGTGGTATGATACTAAGAACTTTCCGCAAATCTGTTAGTCCTAACTTACCAATATCACAATCATCAATCAATATTCGTCCTCTTTCTATTTCTACTATCCGAAATAATGCATTAAGCATGCTAGACTTCCCTGCACCAGTTCTTCCAACTATCCCTAGCTTCTCACTTGGAGGAACTGTAAAGGACAATCCATGCAAGACAGGAGGAAGTTCAGGCCTGTAGCGCATGACAACATCCTCAAACACAATTGTTCCAGATGAAGGCCAGCCAGGTGGGGGACGGTTGCTTTCAATGATAGCTGGAGCCTCAGAAGGCAAATCTACATATGTGCCAACACGCTCAACAGAATTTAAACAATTTTCAGCCCTACTTGCTTGCCTCAGAACGCCACTTAATAGACTTGTTATATTTAAAGAATAACTGAGAAGTAGACCCATTTTAGATGCAAAAGCTACCCGGTTTTCCTCTCTTGCATTCTGCAAGACAGCAAAAGTTGCTGTCAACCAAATCATGACGCCTCCTAATGTTTCCAACCTTATGGTGAGCCAACGATTTGAACTGATATTCACGAGAGTGAATCTGATATTATTGTCCATAGACTTCCCATTAATGTTGGCCATCCGATCATATGCCTTATATGCACGAATGGACGACAAACCATTTAACGCTTCTCCAAATTGTGCATAAACAGGAGATCTGGTAATGGAATCCAAGCGTTTCACTTCACGGGATGTGCTCTGTAATAAAACATATACGATAAAAATAAATGAAGTGGAATAGGAATATGGTGAGGTGAGGTGAGGTGTGGTGAGGTGAAATTATTAGAAACATAGAATATATATATATATATATATATTGCTTGCTAACAGTTAAATATTAATGTACTAGTATGAAGACAAGTTTTGTACCCAGGCTTGCACTTTCATGCCAATAAAGCTCTTCTTCCAAGGCTAGGTGCTATCACATTTTTTTCCTCCAATTTATTTGTCAGAAACAATTTCACAGGATAAAGGGAAACAAATTTACTCAACCTAGGTGATAATGTAAATAGATGGTTTCTTTCCTTCTTCTGGTACATGCTTCCAACAGGGTAGATTGGGTTTACATAGTCCTCGTTGTAGGGATAATTTAATTTAGGAAACGCTTAACATGCACTAAAATGAGAAAATGAATATTTCCATGACAATACCCTAAGTGGCTGATACCTAGTGATAGAATCTCTCAGCATTAATTCTCAGAAAATCAGAATCTCACGTCCAAACAATGTCAAACATGTGAAAGAGCAAAAGACAAAATCAAAATGGTATACTGAACCTACCTGATAATATAGATAGGCTGCATAAAACAAGATCATAAGCGGCATTATGGACCATAGCGATATTGTGCTTACAGTGCCAATCAGAACAAAAGTTGAAATAAGCTGCCACACTTGGCCCAGAAACATATTTATAAAATTGGCTACATTGCGATCTATATCACCTAGATCCTTTGCAAACCTATTGATTATCCTTCCAGTTGGATTAGTGTTGAAGAATATCATCGGAGCTCTTAGAATAGAATGTAGCATGGCATCATGCAATCTTTTGGCACCACGAAGACTTGAAATGATCAGCCAATAGGAGTTTGCAAGTGTCACAGCAACCTGAATCAGTAAAGGATGAATAAGCCTTTATAATATATACCAATCACAGATGTATTAATATTTTTCTTCTGGTTCATATTATACTTTTTAAGATATTCTAAAATATAGAACAAAGAGAAAAGGGAAAATATAATGTAGTTCTTTCTTCCTCCTAAACAGCTAAAATGTTTTCTGCCACTGTATTGGGTTTAGTCATATTTTATACTGGTATTTCTTTTACCTATCAAGACTAATATTTTTCAGAATAGTAATATCAGTGTAGACACAAAAAAAGTTCCACCATGTTCAATACATGCTAGACATACACCAGAAAATTTTAAAATTATTACATAGTTTAGTGACAGATACCTGGCTTACAAGTGGGGCATATGGGTCCAGTAATGAAGGCGGCAAAGAATTATGTGTGCACATACGTGCGTATGTATATATTTATGTATACA
>Ga0068628_1001390_pt1 | contig 9999 bp, 8 predicted proteins | sample InSIn2gowninarea_FD_77431 | JGI IMG/M metagenome (GOLD analysis project Ga0068628, IMG submission 77431) | Clean room microbial communities from NASA Spacecraft Assembly Facility at Jet Propulsion Laboratory, Pasadena, California, USA -... ... | reverse complement strand
TATGAGGATGTGCTTGAGCCGCCGGTTAGGTGGAGGGAGAAATGTGAGGAGAGGGGTGTGAAATGGGGGGAGGAGGCTGGGGTTTGTGATATTGGGGAGACGGTGGTGGTTTGAATTAGACTTTGCATATTCCTTGTTCGCGTATGTACGGTACGTAAGTAATCCGTTGAAGTGCGCACTCAAAGTACAGTACTCTAGAGCTGAAATCTTAGCTACGTATTATAATTGCCCATTAATTGGCATGATCCTGGGCAATAGCGCGATACTATGTATGTATGTACATGCTGGCGGCTACTGATCATGCACACTCCTTTAAATACCTCCTTGTTCAAGCCGACACTACTACTACCACGCATCGTCGTAATGACCGGACCTGGAGACAGCAGCACCAGCACCAGCATCCGTACCCCATCAAAGAAATACAAATATCGACGCTTTGTTTTGTCCCATAGTCGTGGGCTGTATGTTGCCTGACTACATACGTAGCTACACGTTCGATTCAAAATATATCTCTTCGGATCAACGCGCAGGATCGAGACTTGTGAAGGTAGATAGATCGACAGAGTCGTTTATTGGCTGACTGACTGACTGATTGGTCGATTGGCTGGCTTTGAGGGATCTGGGAACATGATCGTGCAGGGATGGCTGTAAGAGCCGGTTGTGGAGTATGGAGGCTGAGCTGGTTGGTTTTTGTGGGAGTTGAACTGGTGTGTCTGTGTGTTATGAAATCCTGGATGCGGCTTTCCTGGTTCAAGGCAACAGGGACGGGTGTTTTGGGTGTGGATGTTTACGCGGAGAGGTGTTCGGCATGCAGGTCAATGTCGTGTTATAGCATGTCTGCTCTATGGCCCCACAAGTCTGGATCCGAAAACGAAGTCGTCCTATAGAACCAATTACTACGGCCCACTGTTTCGCTGGCATGTGTGGCTGTAGCATACTGAGTCGCAGGACTGCTATGTTGAGTGAGCGAAGTACAGTACACACCTATGTATGTAAGTGTGGTCATCAGTCTCATCACGCAGTCGTAGCTCTCCTCTGGAACGGCGGCTGCTCCTGCGCACTCAGATCCACGCCCTCCGTCGACCGAATCAGTTCAGCCAACTCATCAGGCGCAAATCTCAGTCGCGGCACCATCGGTGTAGGTACGTCCTCAAATTCAGGGGGTGGTGACGGTGGCGGCTCAGCACGATGACCCTCAGGAAACGGATGCTCCGGCGGCGGTCCAGCCTGTTGCGTTATCACGGCCCCTTCATCAACAGAGTACTGTGGCAACGAGTGGTCGAATGCATAACTTGGCGCTAGCCCCACGTCATACCGTATCTTGACCGGGACGTTCAATTCGACTTTGTAGCTTCTACCTTTCATGCCTTTGCCGCTCAGGGCGATTTGGAGCCACATGGAATATTGATGGGAGATGAATGATGTACGAAACGTGGGTGTTAAACCTGATGTTGTGGGTTGTGTTAACCAGAGATCTTGTACCGATTTCCATGCGTGGCCAGCGTTTTCGTCGGGGTCGGGACGAGTCCATTCTGTCCAGTTCATTTTTAGTTTGCGGAGAGGCAGGTGGCGCGTGCGGAGGTGGAAGGCGTCTTCTGTCGAGATAGTGCTTGCGGACCGTGTGTGGACAGCTATGGATGCTAGGGATTTCATGAGCCATTCTATGTTGCCTTGGATTGGGCCTGGTGGTTCGGCTGTAGGGTCGTTTGTGCCGTATGTTAATGTTAAGCGCACTTTTGTGGCTGCTGCGTCGGAGTGAGTCTGGAAGCAGAATGGTTTTGGGTCGTCTGCTTCAATGATGATGTGGTTGCCACCTTCGTAGAAGCTTTTCCTCCTGCTTGGCATGAAAGCGAGAGAGCGACTTCCTTTTAGACTAACCAGACTAGACCGTCGATGTTGTGTGAGTCGATCGCTGGTATCTGGCAGAGGCGAAGGGACTTGCTGTTCATCAAGAGCCACGAAGATTCGAATCTCCTGTTCTATTTTCTGTTTCTGAACATTCCCGCTGAAGAGGACAGCAGTAAGGAGGTAGCGCACATTAAGCTGCATGACCGGTGATTGACCTTTGAGAATATCCAGAGTTGATTCGGTGTCAGACGAGATTAACTTCAAAGACGGTGTCATTTCTCGAAGTTCAGCAAGTGTCTGAGCCGGAAGTGGGAAGGAGATTGGGACACGTCTTCCAACCACACCCGCTTGTTCGTAAGGCCCGGCATCAAGTGAGACAGTATCGTAAAGGTCCAGGACCGGTACGGTGACAATAGACCTAAAGCCTACAGCAGAGAATGCATAGCGTGCATCATACACATTCGCTGCTCGACCGCCCATGTTCAATAGTCCAAGACTTGCGGTACCAACCAATCCTATCTCTCCGGTCAGATGATAGATTTCGCCAGAGATGGACTCGTTTGCTTCGATACAAAGATGAGCAGATATTCCTTCATTCGCGAAGAAGATGGGCGTGTAGAGGACATCGTATGGATATCTGGCGAAACGTGTCGACCCGGGATATTCAAACCAAACCTTCATATCGCTCGGTAAGTCCCATTCAGATATATTGCGATAACAACGTTCAGCTCGGATTGTACGCGCATGATCGTTGTACAAGATCGTTCGTAGCATTGGACCAGCAGCGTGGAATGACAGACCAGAAGAATACTACGAAACTCGTAGTCCTTGACCTATACTGGGATAGCAATGTGGCGAATAGTTTTCATTTAACGTGGGGCATGACGCGGTAGTGCATGGAGCATTGCGATCGAGAGTCGAAATCACTTGCAAAAGGACGATGTTGATTCGATGGTTGGAAGGACCCCGGTAATGTATCGTCACGGGTCATTTTCCGGGGTAGTTCCTGCCTGATCTTCTAGGCGTCATTATTTGCAGCCTTGCCACGTGACTATAGCTTTGGTTTCTGCTAGTACTAAGTACTCACGCTGGTAGTTGTTCGCTCACATACACCTGTTTTGCTCAGCTTGGAAAAAGCTGTGCAGTGACTTAAGGCCAGGCACATCTCAATCGACAACCGCAATGGGCCGCCAAGCTTCATCCTTCACCAGAGAAAAATTCAAGCCTTTAGCCAATGCATAGAGTAACCTCAGATATGGCACCTCCACCTTTACGTCCCGTGCAATTCTCACGGCATTTCCAAGTATCGCTTCTACCTCGATCGGTCGCCCATGCTGGACATCCTGTAGCATGCTGGGCGGTTTTCCACCAGTGTACATGCGTTCATGATGCCGTTTCATATGCTCCTTGACAGATTCCTCTGTGATCGTGTCGTATCCACATGCCGTAGCGACTCGACCTACCTCCCTCATAACATCGGCTGCCATGCTTGAAGCCTCGTCAGAAGACCACAAGAAGTTACCATCATCACACCGTGTCAGAGCGCAGATGGGATTCCAAGCCGCATTCAACGCGAGCTTATACCACCGGAGTCCTTGAATGTCATCATGTACTTCGCAGGTCGCGCCACCAGCCTTCCACAGTTCTGCTAAATGTTCAGCTTGTGCTTTTGATGCTTGCGATGCGCTGGCCGGATATGTTCCGATTTCGAAACGCTCCAATGGGGTGCCGTGCTGTACTACCCCGAGTTCGACCTGTTCAACCGGGAGATAAACAGCGCCAGAGATGATGGTATTATTTGGATATGCTTCCGCGTAAGCCTTTTCGATGCCAATGCCGTTCTAAGCTAGAACAATGGCGGTGTCTCGTGTGACTGCCTCTTTGATAAGAGAATGTGTTTCTGGGAAGGCCTTGCTGCATACAAGAACGTAGTCGAAAGGGCCATGGGACTTGGAATCCGCCACTGTCGAGACAGCGGTTGGCTTCGTTATGTGTTTACCCCATTTCTTAGACCGGATTAGAAGTCCGTTTTGCTTGACTTGATTGTAGTTTGACCGACAGACTGCTGTTACTGTAACGCCAGCCTTTTCTAGAAACCACCCATACACGCTGCCGACAGCGCCGTACCCGAAGATCAACGCTCGTGTCATGATTGTTGATGTTATGCCGACCGTTCAGACTATTGTTCTACTTCTGCTTGGTAAAGTGCTATTCATGAATAGGATCGGCAAACCACCGCTAATGTCCGACATCGCAGGTCTGTATATGCTGCTTGACCTCGGGTGAGCGTCGGGCGAACTCCGGTAGTTCGACTGGGCGGCGTTGCGCATTCAAGCCTGAGCTCGTTCTGCGAGCAACTGGTCCACATCAAATGCTCCTCCTGCAAGATACTTCATACTGCTGCTGGAACCATCACCGAAATCGATACGTTTCTGCAATTCATCCCTCAAGCGTGCTTTCCACTCACCAACTTTGCTTTTCCGGTTTTCTTGCTCTGCAGCTTTCTTTTGTTTTCGTTCCTTGCCACCTCCTCGACCGCGCTTGCCTTGTCTGCCTGCTGCTTCGAACTCTTCACTATCATAGTCGACACCTAATTCATCAGCGGCAGTGCGAAGCCAGTTGTCTTCACTCTTCACCTTCTCCGTGCTCTGTGATGACTCGACCAGCTTTTGTGCAAGTTCAATACGACTTTCAACTTGGCGAATCAAATTACCTGGCAGGTACATCTTCTCTATGATGTTGGTGATCTTCTTTGTCGACTTGTCGGGAGAACCGTGAATCTTAGCAATCAGCTTCGTAACACTAGCAGTTTCGTCTGGCGAGCAGAACAGAATTGAACTGCCGGAATTGTTGACACGAGCAGTTCGGCCTGCTCGGTGTACATATGTGTCAGCTGTGCGAGGAACATGATAGTGCAGGATAGTGGTGATGCCCTTAATATCAAGACCTCGTGCAGCAACGTCAGTTGCTATGAGGATTGATGTGGTAGATACTGTACCATTAGGTGTGGATGTGCCTGAAAATCGTTCAAGCGATCGAAGGCGTGACTTCTGTGGCATATTGCTGTGAAGTGGAGATATCGTCGTCAATGGCAAGTTCAAGCTTTGCAGTAGTGGTACAAGTCGCTTGACGGCCGATACTGAGTTCGTGAACACCAGTATTCGGGAAGTACTATTTTCAGGACTGGAACTCTTGCTGGGCTGCGCCACCTTCTTCCTCCGATATTGGTCCTGTAACAAATAAGTATACAGATACAGATCTTTCTGCATAGCTCCACATTCCAAGATAGTCTCGGACAAGTTCTCTGCTAGCTGTGATTCAGGATTGGCATCGACAAATACCGGCTTCTGCTCAGCTTGGAAAGGCAGCTTGTGCATTAAGTACTCCATGGATTGCTTGTCTGACAGCAGGTTGCTGTCCTTGTTGACCCGCTTCTTTTGCTTTGATGCAAGCTTCTGCTGTAGGCCTTTACGGAAAGTTGCCGAGAATACTAGTGTTTGTCGGATCGAGCTCTGCTCCTCATCTGCTGCATCTTCATCAACCACCTCACGAGTCAAAGCATCGAGAATTTCTTCAACTTCTTGAAAATGGCCCTCAGTCAACAACCTGTCGGCCTCATCCACCACAAGAAATCGAATAGCCTTCAACTTCCCGAGTAAAGTGCTAGACTCCCGAATGACTTCCCAAAGTCGGCCTGGCGTTGCAACCACTATGTTTGCAGTTTCGAGTTGTCGCTGCTGCTTCAGCACCGAGAGACCACCGGTTACTGTGGCCAGTCTTGGTCGTTGATCAAGACCCTCACACAGCGCTGTTATGTGCTTTGCGATCTGATGTGCTAGTTCCCTGGTCGGTGCAAGTATCAATGCTGATATGCCCTTACTTTCTCGCTGCTTCTGTACCGTGGATTGTGAATCAAGCCAGCTTTCAATAATTGGAATTCCAAAAGCAAGTGTCTTGCCAGAACCAGTAACGGCTTTGCCAATGACATCCTTTCCAGCAACGATTGAAGGTATTGCAGCCTGCTGAATTTGCGTTGGAGTGGCGAAGCGTAGGTTGGAAAGCGCTTCGAGCATTTGGGAAGAGAGGTCAAGCCCATTCCATGCAGATGTATCGATCTCCTGCTTGACCTCATTGTCGTTCAGAAGATTGAAGTCCACGTCTTCATGAAGATCATCGTCAGTCACTTCACTAGCTCCAGCCGCGTGACTCGAGTTACCATTGATTTCATCTGACGACTCCTGTTCCTCCCCAGCAATGTACCCGTTAGTATCTCCAACACCATCCTCAAACCCTGCCCAATCGCCATCATCGGAATCGTTTTCAGCATTCTTCGTGGTTTCACTACCATCCAACACTGGCTTGAACAGAACACCTTTTCCTTCCTTGTCCACCACGACTTCGACGTCATCAACTTCCTCTAAGCCGTAGAAGCCTTCGGCGTCATCGAAATGATTCGAGATAGCAACTTCCTTCCATTTCAGACCATCGCCCCGAATAGCTGGGCCTCGCTCCCGCCTGGCAACTGTTCGCAGATTTGTTTTCACCTTCTTGCGCGCATTGGGGATGTTACCTGAACGCTTGCGCTTGATAGCTTGCGACATTGCTTTGATATAGCGTTCGATGTCAGAAGAAGCCATAACAAGGTCAAAAAGTTTTTAGCGGGTCGTAACGCCAAGATTTTAATGTCGCGCTACTTATTTATTCTCCGACCAATCATAAATTTCATTCTCGAAAACGAATATCCTGTTCCTAAGAATGCAACGCCATGCAAAGCGAGTGAAAGTGCAGCATTCGCTGCAGTAATAAAGAAAACTCTCCAATTCCCGAGACATGCTGGAGGACGCGTTTGACACGTGTCTCATTACGGCATAGCAAGAAGATCACGGATCGACTTTGTTTACTACCCAACACGACAGTACTTGCAAAGTGGTGTGACGATGGGCAAATCCTCGAAGGATAAACGAGATGCGTACTATCGTCTTGCCAAAGAACAAAACTGGAGAGCTCGTTCTGCGTTCAAATTGATTCAATTGGATGAACAATTTGATTTATTCTCTTACCAAGAGCCGACGAAATGCACGAGAGTAGTAGATCTATGCGCGGCGCCAGGTTCGTGGAGCCAGGTATTGTCAAGAGTTCTAATCAAAGGTGAGAGCTTTGGTCGAAGAGCGTGGATGGAGAAAATGGAAAAGCTGGTAGCAGATGTCAAGGCAAGCTCCGCAGAGTCAGAAGACTCGATAACCACGCTTCCGCAAGATATGGATGAGCTTGATCTTACCGAAGACGAAACGCCGAAACTACAGCCACGGCCAAACGTGAAGATTGTCGCGATTGATCTACAGCCGATGGCATCGCTGGAAGGCATCATACAGCTACAAGCAGATATTACACATCCATCGACGGTGGGTAGAATGCTGGCAGCTTTAAATCCTGAAAAGTCGGAGGAAGAATTTCAGCTCGTCGATCTAGTGATCTCTGATGGAGCTCCAGATGTGACTGGATTGCATGATCTTGACATACACATTCAATCACAACTCTTGTACAGCGCGCTAACTCTTGCAATCCGTGTATTACGTCCCGGCGGCAAATTCGTGGCCAAAATATTCCGTGGTAAGGACGTTGACCTCATTTACGCTCAGCTGAAACTTCTCTTCAAGCAAGTGCACATAGCAAAGCCAAGATCAAGTCGTGCGAGCAGTATTGAAGCGTTTGTCGTATGCGAAGACTATACGCCGATACCTGGTTGGAACCCGGCTCTGGGAAGACCGGTTGACGTGCCTGCACAACGTCCAGCAATGACGGATGAAGAGATCGAGCAACTACCTGAGCAGACAAGGATCGTCCGTGAAGATGGTACTGTCGAGCTCAGCTTCCCGCAAAGAGAAGCCAGGACTCTCCGACAGGACAAGAGATGGGTAGCGCCATTTCTGGCTTGCGGTGACCTTGACTCGTGGGATGCCGATGCAACCTACACGCTACCCGAAGGTCATGTCAGTCTAGATCCTGTTCAACCCCCAACAGCTCCTCCATACAAAGAAGCTATCGAACGAAAACGTCAAGAAGGAGGGATGTACGGCAAGACGAAGAAAGGACCTCAAGCAAAACTCGAAGCTCAACCGTGAACGGCAAAGCACCACATCTTCGCGGATAAACACTGAGTTAGGGTTTATAACACTAGCGCGTTTCACATCAGTTCGTCGCGCCACCTTCTTTGTTCGCGTCACCACAAAAACGCCTGATCAACTCCACCAACTCGTGCCGCGTCCTGCGGCCAACTCAAAACTCCACAACTCAGATGCACAGCCGCTGTTGGGAACCACAATCTGAGTTGCCCACACACACTCCATGATCTAACGCGTTGTATGTCTTAGACACTAAACATGCACAGCCAGGTGCATGAAATACAGTACAATCACAAGCAACGTCGCAGCTGAAAGTACTTCGACACGGGCAGATCTTTCGTCCGCAGCTAATCGCAACCAAGCCAGGCCAGGTTGCAGCTCAAGCTTCCACATACAGCAATCAGCTGCTATACAAGTACAGTACCCATGACATGCTCGTCATAACACTTCTAGAGCTTCCTCTTAGTCAGAACCACACTGCGATCTGCCCCTACAGTTGACAATCGAACTTCTGCACACAAACACACAGCACTTTACGTAGAACTGCTGCATCTCGATTACCTCGCAGCCTTTCATTCATCTCGATCGTCTGACCGTACTCATACCCACCCTAATTCTGGCTTTCATACCACGACACAACACAACACAATGCAAAGTGAACACCAGCAGTATCAGTACCTCTACCATTCAAGATCCAAAGATTATCCAAAATCCGCATCAAGCTTACGTCTATCCGTCCCTCGCCTTCCCCATTCTCTCACGCTTCCAACCTCACACCCATACACCCTCCCCAACCTTCTCTCTCTTCTCTCTCTCCCTTATACAGTATACACCCACCCACCCTTCCAATCCCGATCCACACCTTGGCCCCCACATTCAAACGTTCTAAACACCTCAACTCATCCCTTCCCTTCCCGTCATATCTCGTTTCCAGGCGTCCGCCAATCCCACAGTGTCACATCCAAATCCGTATCCAAAGCCACACCTACGTCAGTGTTCACACCCCCATGAATCATGCCCTTCCTTACTACGGTGCAATATACAGCACGACACGACACAACACAGCACCGTGTATGATCTGATCTGATCTTCGTTCCTCCTCCGTAGTGGTAGGCTCCGACCAAAATTGTGGTATAGTACCGTATCACTTCCACAACCACACTCACACCGCATCTACATCCACACCCACATCGCGGAGTGACAACACGTGGTTCGAGCGTATCTCGTTCCCCCCCACCCCTCTTCCATTTCCGCCCCCAAAGCGTAAAGATACTACGTAAGCACGCAGCAAGGCTAGTGAAATGTGTTGGGCAGGCAGCTCCGGAGAAGAAGTAACATTTCCCAATCTGGCAATCTACCCACTGTCGTGACTACCGCTTCAGTACGGTGCGGTATGTATTTACAGATGCACATGTACTTGTATGTATGTACGTCTTGCAGCCTGGCAGCCCCTCCCTTTCCCAATCCAGAGCCAAGAGAAAGATAGCACGAGAATGAGAATGATGGAATATTGCTGTCATTATTTGGAACTCCAGTGTATTCGTAGCAGTCCAGCCTGGACCCCATGAATTCGTGCATCTGTGTACATGTAGAGACGCACGTACTGTATGTGTTCGTTCTTACCTATTCCCTACGTATTGACAGGGGTTACCGGACTCAAGTTCACGATGGATGGATCGATGGATGGATGCAAGTAAGGTGCCTACCTACGTAACTTGGTTAGGATCTAGACGGAACCAGATGTTCGGATAATGGGAGTCAGCCACATGCATCCTGTGCAGTGGTCCTGGACGTGGTTGGTCGTACAGCCGGGCATTTTGCCTCGCGCACTAAACTATCATCAACGTCTTACGATGCAGGTAAGAATTGCCGGTTATGTGTGTGTGACGACGAAAGGCCACGGATTGCTGAGATCCACCCCGGTTGCAGAGGGAGGTTGTGAGTCATGTGCATTCTTGGGGGTGAATGCACTGAGAGCGTGGGAGGAAGAGGTTGGAGCAAAATGATCAAAATTGGTACGTGGTGCTTG
>Ga0068628_1001389_pt1 | contig 10002 bp, 13 predicted proteins | sample InSIn2gowninarea_FD_77431 | JGI IMG/M metagenome (GOLD analysis project Ga0068628, IMG submission 77431) | Clean room microbial communities from NASA Spacecraft Assembly Facility at Jet Propulsion Laboratory, Pasadena, California, USA -... ... | reverse complement strand
TGCAGCAAACTTCCGCCTCTAGACCTTCTAAAAATCTCAAAGACTTGCAGCTTATTAGATGTCAAATTGGTTTTATAGCTCGTGTTGAAACTAAGCGCTGCTTAAGTGCTTGCGAGAGTTTTCTTGCTTCTTGTAATTGCGCCACATATCCTTGCTCGGAAAAAAGTTTTGCCGCTTGTTGATAATCTGCAATCGCTTTTTCATGTAGTATTATAGATTCTTGAGAATAGCCCCTATATCTTTCAATATTGCCTAACTTTACATAAAGATTGCCTCGGTTGAGATATGCTTCAGCGCGATCGGCATTAAACCTGATGGCGTTTTCAAAGTCCTTCATTGCTACTTCATAGTTTCCCAATCTAGCTTGGACAGCACCTCTATGAGCGTAGCCAACACCGTCTTCAGGATACAGTTCAATTGCTTTACCGTAATCTCCCATTGCTTGATGGTAGTTGCCTACAATCTCGTATATTTCCCCTCTGTTGACGTAATTAGACCAATATGAGGGATTTAGTTTTATTGCTTGAGTGTAATCTTTAACAGCAGCTTTATAATCCTTCATTTGGCGCAGAAGCTCACCCCGCAAGCGGTAGGTTGTTTCGTGTTCGGGATTCATTACCAGCACTTTGTCAAAGTCTTCAAGTGCGCCTTGATAGTTTTTATCGTTTAATTTTTCCATTCCTTGGTTTACCAATTGCTCAACCTCACGTTCTTTAGGGGTGTGTGTTGGAACCTCAAAATGTTCAATTTCTTCAGTTATTTCATCTTCTCCTTGAGGTGGGGTTTTTAATATTGGATTACTTTCTCGTGTAGTTGTTCTATTTGGCGATGAATGCTCATCTTGTGTAGTTGTACTACTGGGGGATGAATGATGACCTGCTTGTGAGGCTGCGGATTCTGAATAAGTAACAATGTTTATTGCGCTCAATGCCGTTACTATTCCTATTTTGAGTGCTTGATAAGACGAAGAGATCATAGATTTTTTATGTTCTTGCAAGATTATTGTTATTATTATCTCGTACAATTATTGTTAGACAATTAAGTAGTAATTAGGCTTTTAAACCAAGTAAAAGTTAAGAATATTTATTGAAAAACTACTTAATTTATAAATAATATGGTAAAATTTATAGCCTTTAGAAACTTGTTTTCACTCATAGCTAGTTATTTCAACTTTAACTCCATCTTCTGGTAGCTTGCCTACTTTGTTACTACTAATTCCTGTATTAAAGGAAATTGATTCGCCTGGCTGCAAACCATTACCTGTATCTACTTGAATATTACTAGCTGCAATAACGCGATTATTAGCTACTAGTTGAAAATATATTGTTCTAAGAAGTATCACTTTATTAGAACGATTAGTAACCGCACCTTGAACTCCGGCAGATTTAAGACCAGCTATAGCTGGTTGAAATTCAAGGTCGCTAAACTTTAAATGTTCTACTGTTTGCTTTTTACTTGAAGTACATAAGTTATTAAGCTCAACTACTGTGCCTTCTTTTGTAATCAAAAAGCAGCCTGGATATTCTTGAGCAATAACGTTTTCAACTGTAGTTATTTCACAGACAAATGGAATCAGGGCGATGCCTATAGTAGTTAATATATACTTTTGCATTGTTTTACCCAGAACTATTATCTGTACTTCGTACAAGCGTGAATAAAGCTCTATTACAGAAATAAAGGCTTTTACTAGGATGTGTTGTTAGGCGATCGCGCTATAGTGCGATCGCTACAAACTAAGCAGTTAAGAAAAATTAGGTATAGTAGGCGGCGTAAATGTTTGGCTAGGTATCACTTCAAACTGACTCATCATGTCATGATCTTCGTGGTATGCGTTGTGGCAATGGAAGACAAACCTACCTGTAAAAGGGGCCCATCTACCGATAACGCGGACATGTTCGTTCTGACCAACAAAAGCAGTATCTTTTAGTCCACGCTCGTAGGGGAAAGGCGGCTTACCGTTACGGTCAAGAATCTTGAAGCCATTGATTATCAGGTGAATGTGGATAGGATGCCACCAACCACCTGCTTTGTTGTACAATTCCCAAATTTCAATATCGCCATTAGTAGGAGTAGCATCTACTCTTTGCGTATCCCAATTTAGACCGTTGATTGACCACAATCCGCCTTGTCTTCCCCATTCAAATTTCCGAGTGCGTACAGCATTAGCTGGAATAAACTCTTGTTCCATAATTCTTTGTACATCAGGACGCAGTACCGAGGGAATTGTAGTAGTGTCTGCTTCTTGGCGCACCACGTCAAAACGCATAATAGGTGTGGGATCGCCTATATCATCCCAAATGTTTTGTAGTACTATTTGAGTGCCAACAGGATACTTAGAAAAGTCAATAATAAATTCGTATCTCTCTGCTGCACTTATCCTAAAGCTTTCTACACTTTGCGGTCTAGGCATAAGTGCAGTATCAGTCCCAATCATAATAAAGGGATCTCCCGTACTTAGGCGATAATGATGAGCTAGTAAATCTGACCCGTTCAAAACTCGGAAGCGGTACTTTTTAGTACCTACTTCCATTCTGGGCATTGGCGCACCATTAACGAGGAAAATATTACCTGCAACGCCTTGATTTCCTTGAACTTCATAAATCAACTGCCCGTCAGGTGCAAACAATCTATCTGCAATTACTAAAGGAATATCGTCTACGCCATAAGTTTTTGGTATGGGTAGTTGAGCTTCAACGTCATCTTTGAGGATGTACATGCCAGTTAGCCCTCTATATAAGTGCGTCGAAGTCATGTGCAAGGCATGATCGTGATACCACATTGTGGTAGCCAAGTTTAAATTAGGATACTTATATATCTGCGATTGACCTGGTTGAACAAGGTCTACTGGATAGCCATCGTATGTATGTAGCGTTGACTGTCCGTGCAAGTGAGTTGACACTGGATCTGGCAGTCTATTAACCTGGCTGACATTTACTAGGCGATTTTTCTGGGCAATAATTGTGGGGCCAGGATAAATACCGTTAAAGCCCCAAATGCGAGTTGGTGGTAATCCTGGAATAATCTGCTGATTTGCTTCCTGTTGAACGAGAGTGTAGTAATCAGTTGTAGCATCTCTGCGCGTAGGTTGAAGTACCGGAGGAATAGGAAGTTTAACTTGAAAGGGGGGTGGGGGGTCGATGGGTTCAGCAATAGGATCTTGAGGGAAATTGCCACCTTCATAAATTTCCTTTGCCCAAGTACGCTGTGCAAGCCCTACAGGTAGTAAAAGCCCTCCGCCTGCCATCGCACCTAGTTTAAATAACTCTCGTCTATTGAGTTTCACTTCTTTCTCCTCATTACCTTTGTGTTGCGTACTTAACTATCTGTACTTGCATCAGAAGTCATTGATTTTCCTCTCTGTTCGTCAAACTCGGATTGCAGCTTAATTTCAGTTGTTCAAAAAATCAAAATTATCCACACTTGTCAAGCTCATATATCTTGACAACTAAATTGTCATTAAGTGTGTGAGTTATGTCTAAGCTATGTCTGATTTAGCACAAGTAAAAGATTTATGATGGCAGCGATCGCTACAAAACAAAAATAAATGACTAAAACATCTACCGCAGGAATTAATTAAGTACAGAATTGCTCTCGTTTGTAGCGAATTGAGAGTAGACCTACTCAAGAGTGTCTTGACCCTCAAGCTAATATAAGACACTTGAGTGTATGGAACTCATTGTTAAATCTCTCGCTTGGGAATAACTATATAACCTGCAAGGCGATCGCCTAACACTATATTTTTTTCCTTTCCCCAATACCACCAGTAAGCACCCACATAAGCGCAAATTAAACTATCTAACTTGTCTTCCAATGCTTTTAAAGCTATTCCAGTAGTAGGAATTTCGGCAAATAGTACCGGATGAGAATTTAGATTCAGGGCGGGTGTAAAGGTGGGTAAAACTTCCACGATATATTTATACAATTTGATTAGTTCTAAGCGGCGCTCTAACAAACGTCCTTTTTTGTATTTAAGGATTAGAGGTAAATTAAATAATTCGACGATCGCTGGATGCGGGAATACTTCTATTTGATATTTGCCTAAGCAGTGTGGTGTAATATCTGGCGCGTGGACAAAACCCCGATTTTCTAATTCTAGTCCGAAGTTTACAGTGCGTTCGGCAAAAGCAAGACCGAGATTAGCAGGGTAACAGCCTGCATGGTATCGCCCAAAATATTTATGGGTAAGTTTGTCGGGTAAGCGCGTTCCTGTATGGTTGGGGATAATTGTAGGCGCATCTACCGCCGCGATCGCATTATCTTCCGGTTGGACGCAATTATCTAACCAAAAAAGTATATCGGCGATTTCTTCTATTCGATCTAAATTTAATAAATGCAACTCTCCGTCTACCAATTCCAAGCAACATAATCCGCTTGGTTGGGATTTCCAACCTAGATCGATACCAATAAATTTCATCATTATGGATTTCTGGCTTGAACAAATTTTGACAAATAGCCGCTCGCAATTATTCGCTGTAGAACGGGCTAAAGCTTTTGGCATTACACCGGAAAAGGTAGAATACGAGCTTATTTTCCGCTCTATCTACCCTGTTTGTAGCCAGTTTAATCAACAAACTTTGAAGCTTCCCGCCGACAGGTTTGCAACCAATCTATGGACTTTGTGGCTGCCCTTAGCGATGCTGATAGTGCAGTGGCGGCGATCGCAAACTAAACCGTTAATCCAAGGTCTTTTAGCCGGACAAGGAACAGGTAAATCAACCTTAGCTTCAATCTTAATATTGATTTTGGGTGGAATGGGTTATTGCACTTATAGCTTGTCTTTGGATGACTTATATAAAACTTATAAAAATCGCTTACTTTTAAAGCAGCAAGATCCGCGTTTAATTTGGCGCGGCCCTCCCGGTACTCACGATGTGGATTTAGGAATTAACATATTAGATGCGCTACATCAGCCTAATTCTGACGCAATAATTGAGCTTCCCCGCTTCGATAAATCTGCTCATAATGGTGCGGGAGATCGAGGGATTTCCGACACAATTTCCGGGGCGGATATTATTTTATTTGAAGGTTGGTTTGTAGGTGTTCGACCTATCGAGCCGGGGGCTTTTGACGATGCGCCACCGCCAATTATTAGTGAAAGCGATCGCCAATTTGCCCGTGATATGAATGCTAAATTGCGAGACTATCTACCTTTATGGGAAAGATTAGATCGGTTAATTTTGCTCTATCCTCTCGACTACCGTTGGAGTTTGCAATGGCGACAACAAGCCGAACATCAAGCAAAAGCTCTTGGCAAGTTGGGGATGAGTGATTTAGAGATTAAGCAGTTTGTTAATTACTTTTGGCAAAGTTTGCATCCAGAATTATTTATTAAACCTTTAGCGACAGCTTCAAGCTGGGTAGACCTAGTAATTGAAATCAAAAGCGATCGCTCTTGGGGGAAAATTTATTAGCTAAACCCCTTCGCGCACCTTGGAAGCATCCAATTCACATCACTTCTGTGCAAAATCTTTTGCAACCGCTTTTCGCAGTAAAAAGGAAGCGATGCAATGTACCAGTCTGTGAGATGCTTAGAACCTTTGCTTTTATTACATCTTGCACAGGCTGGTACTAAATTATTGCGCGACTTTATTCCGCCTTTTGACTCCGCTAGTACGTGGTCTAAGGTAAGTTTTTTAGACTTAGCACCGCAATAAGCACAGCAAAGCGCAAACTCTAACTTAATTGCTGTTTTTAATTGGGCTTTGAGATTTTTAGAAGGTCTAGAGGCGGAAGTTTGCTGCATAAAAGATTAAAGCGATGCAAACTCTGCTGTAAATCCGGCTAGATTTTGGCACTCGTCAGTCAAAGCCTCCGCATCAGCGACATCTTCAATTTTGTATTCCATAGTGCGATCGCCCTTGGGCGTTTTTTTAGAAGAAGCGCAAGTGCCTTGATACTTGTCTACCAGGGCGAGAAAGGCTGCGCTAGATTGTTTCCAGGCCTCCGTCGAACAGTTAATAGTTACCAGCCACATATATCTATAACTATTGAGCAGGAACAAATTTAAGCGATACACCATTCATACAATAGCGATCGCCTGTAGGTTTTGGCCCATCATTAAATACGTGACCCAAATGCCCGCCACAACGAGCGCAATGCACTTCAGTCCTGGTCATAAATAACGCTTTATCTACAGTTGTACCAACCGCACCCTCAAGCGGAGCAAAAAAACTCGGCCAACCCGTACCGCTATTAAACTTCGTATCGGAGTTAAATAGTGGCAACCCACAGCCCGCACAAGCATAAGTACCATTACCATATTGCTTATCGAGTTCGCTTGTATGAGCGCGTTCTGTGCCGTGCTTACGCAATACTTTAAACTGTTCTGGGGTTAAAGTTTCTTGCCATTCTGCTTCTGGCTTACTAATTTCAAACTCTTTATTTTCAACGGACATAAATTTTGCTGTTTTTTAACTCTAATTTCATTGTTTGCCGATAATGCTTCGATCTGCAACTAGAGTATCTAACTCTTGTTGCATCTGCGTACAGACTTTTTCGTAACAAGCATCCACATAATCGCGGTCAAGCGCCGCCGCCCTACCATAGCGCTCAAACTCAATAGGCGCGCAAATTCGCGTATGAATTTGTACCGGGAAGGGAATATTCGGTAACGGGCCAATTGCTAACCCCCAAGGAAGTCCTAAATAAATTGGAAATACCATCGGGTCGAAGCCAAAAGGCCAAGGCATACCCCAATCGTGGAGTTGGCGCAGTTCTTTGTAAAAGTCCGCAAGTATAATCAAAGTATCGTGAGCGCCGTGAGAAATTGCCGGAATAATCGGGACTTTTTCACGCAACGCTAACTTAATAAATCCTTTACGTCCAGCAAAATAAATGCGATCGCGTTCTTTATGCAATCGCCACAAGTCTTGCGCTCCTCCAGGATAAACCAACACCGCCGCCCCTTGTCTTAGCGCCGCGCTGGCCATTTTTGGATGCGCCATAACTGCCCCAAGCTTAACAGTTAAATGAGAATATATAGGCAGCATCCACACATTCGGGTGCATTAGCCCATAAACGGGGCGCTGAGTGCCAAATAAGCGAAACCATTCCACCATAAACATCAGCGTATCTGGAGCGAGTAAACCGCCGTTATGAGAACCCACAATTAGCGTACTGCCATCAGTAGGCATATGATGCCAGCCATCGGTAGTCACTTTAAAATAGTTACGGTATAGCCATTCGCCTAGAGGTAGCAGCGACTTGATTACTGCTGGATCTCGCCCTTCTAAAGACCAACCATCGAAAGGATTAACAGTAGATTTAGGGCGATTATTAGCCAAAGCGATCGCATCTAAATAAGTAAACAATGAGTCCAAACTCCTCTAAAATTTTGTCTAACGATAAAAATACTGTATTTAAGTTTCTCATCATGCAATAAAAATAGCGACTTCGTAGTTCTTAAATGTACTAACTTTGGAGACTCAATAATGACATCATTGCTTTATTTTGCAGCTTCTTTATTTACCCAAGCAGAGATAGTATTTAATCGGAGCTTGGCTGAACAACTAGAGGCGGCGGGTTACGAAGTTTATTTGCCACAGTAGCAATGCGCGGGAACGACCGATCCTACTGAATTATTCAATATTTGTATTCGCGGCTTAGATAACGCCAGCATGGTGTTAGTAATTTTGGATGGCACTGATGCGGATTCTGGCAGTTGTTTTGAAATTGGCTATGCTTTTGCTAAAGGCATCCCCGTTGTGGATTTACGGACGGATTTTAGAGGTAGTGGCAAACACATGGGAGTAAATTTAATGCTCTCTAATAGTTGCCAGCACTTGCTTTTAACTACAGCTAATGTAGATTCTCCCCCGGCTAAAGTCACTTACCTTGAAATGGGTGAAAACTTTACACCAAAGCTTTTAGACGTTTTATCAAGTTTATCTACGGCGCAGACTGCACGCAGCTAATCAGTTTTAAAACAATCTAATTTATGGTGGCGTATATTTTCAACTACCGATTAATGAAAGTTCATGCCAAGATTAAGGAAATCTCTATGGGAAAATTGTGATGTCTAAAGAGAAGAAAACGAATAAAGAAACCAAAAAGCCAAAAGCGCAGTCTGAAGACACCAAAAAGCAAAAGAAAGACCCCAAAAGACATGATGGCTTAGGAGGTAAGTAGCAACGCCAGATTTGTATAAACATTATTTTGAGCAGAGCTTGAGTTAATAAACCTCTTTTTAGTCGGCTCCGGTTGACTTGAGCTATAAGACTTGCGGGTTAAAACCACCGATGGGCTAGTAGGATGATTTTTTTATAAATCAATACACATTTCTAACTTTTGTAAGAAGTCTAATGAATAATTAGGTTAGAGTAGCCCGATTAACCCGCCTGGGATGTGAATCCTAAGCGGGTTTTATAGCAAAAAGGGATAGACAATTGTTTTTTGCTGCAAGGATTTCTTAAAAGCAAACAAATTGTTCTAGTCTTGGGTAAAAATAAGCTTTTGTACTGTTTCTATAAAAATTGCTGATTGCGATCGCCTACCACAACTATTCTCCAACAACTTCTTCCTTTACTGCCACATCTCCACTACTAATTACTTGTGCTACTACGCCCGTCTCTTTATGATTAAAGTGCTGCTTTAACAACGAAAAAAGCTGAATATCTTGTTCTCCCGTATCGGGATTCACATCAATATTTAAGCAGCGAGTAATTGGTGCAGAGATTTTAATCCTTGCTTGTCCAATTTGTAATTCTTGTCCCACCCAGCTAAATTCTTCCCAAGCTGGTACGCCTTCTAACACGACATTAGGGCGAAATCGTCGCGCGTCAATTTCTTGTCCGGCGGCGCTAGAAAGCGCGTCTAAAGTTGCTTGACTAACTAAGGATATATGCACGGGTTGGCGATCGCTATAACGAGTTTTACCTCCGGGATCTCCAATTAAACGTAAAGTTCCCTGTTGAGGGCGGTGGGGGGCTATATACTCGCTAAAAAACTTACTGAGGCGATCGCGTCCTTCTACACTATTAGTTGCGGCGCTTAATAACTCTCTATCGCCCTGTTTAACCGTCAAAATAGTTGTGTTGCTGTCGTACTGACAATTTAACGCGGCTAAAACTGGTAAATCGCACTGCATCGCAAAGTTCTTTTTCTGCATCCAAGGTATGGCAGTGTCGGGAACATCTGTAGTAACGCTTTCATACATTAAGGCAAAAGCGCGATCGCCGGGAATCCCATGCTCTGAACGCAAAAATACGCGATCGCATTTCTGTGGAGTTAGCCCTTTAACTGGATGTGTAAATAAATCTTTAATTACAGCCATATTAATCTTGCCCTGTGCTTAACGGTATTTGAGGCGAATTCTCAATTTTTTTATTTACTTTACCGTTTAAACTCCGAAAATAGATACTGCCTATAGTTAGTAAAAACAGCACATAAGCGACAGCTTGGACGATAAACAAGTTTTCGGTATAGCCGAACAAAGCATTAAATGCCACTCCTGGAAACTTGTCATCGGGTAGTATTTTCGATGTATCCCAAACTCTCGCACCCAAAATACAAGAGGGATTTTTAGTAAACCGTTCGTAGTAAAAGCACCACCCTTGAGCAGAACGATCCATCTGTGAGAGCGTTGCAAAAGCTACATCAAAGTGTCCCAAAGCTGCGACTACTAACCCGGCGACAATTAGCAGCAATAACACTCCCATAATTTTAAAAAATAAGCGGATGTTAATTTTAATTCCCCATTGAAACAGCAATACGCCAATTACGGCGGCAGTTATTACCCCCGCGATCGCCCCAAAAGCAGGGAATAAGCCTTGTTGAAAGTTAGCAGCGATAAATAGTACGGTTTCAAAGCCTTCTCTCACTACAGCAATTAAAATTAAGGTAAAAACGCCCCAACCAGCATTTTTGTCTTGCAAAGCCGCGCTGATTGTTCCTTCTACTTGCGCTTTCATAAACCTTGCTTGGCGAGTCATCCACACTAGCATCCAACTGAGCATGGCGATCGCAATTACACTAAATACGCCTTCTAATAATGGTTCAACTACC
>Ga0068628_1001387_pt1 | contig 10002 bp, 5 predicted proteins | sample InSIn2gowninarea_FD_77431 | JGI IMG/M metagenome (GOLD analysis project Ga0068628, IMG submission 77431) | Clean room microbial communities from NASA Spacecraft Assembly Facility at Jet Propulsion Laboratory, Pasadena, California, USA -... ... | reverse complement strand
TTTTTTTTTTTTTTTTTTTTAAATGGATCTACTTTCGGTCACAAGATAAGCTTGTTATAAATGCATTTGTTGACATTTTGAAACAAAATAAATGTTTATCAACCAAGGCCACGTTACGTTGCATCCAATTAAAAAGGCCCTCTTTGCAGGTGGCATTTTAATGTTTTTCTTGCGACGCCCTCTTTGCAGTGGGGTTTTTAATGTTTTTCTGGACAATTTTTTCAGCAATGTTTTGGCCAGAATTTAAAATTGCAGTATAGTTTACGATTTCATAAAAGTTTTTAATTTTGGAATTAATAATTAAAAATTATCAAAATATCAAAATTACAAGACCTTTTATTTACCAAAATTTTACACAGGTAGAACACTTAATTAGTACAGTAGGCTACCTGTATTATAAACACCTCGAGATCCTCATTAGTAATTTCTAATACCAACTTTCTCAACAGAAATGTAGGCTTTTTCACCACAGAAATTATGGTATATTATATATGTGTTAGTGTTATTAAAAGATGAATTTCAGTTTGAATGGTTTAAGTTTTAAAGGGTATGTTTTCACTAGTCTATTTTTAACATTTATGAAATAGTTGTATTTAATATATAGTGACAAACTGTCTTTAAAAATTATATAATTTCCAATTTTTTTTTTTTTTATTAAACCAAAAAATGTTTTTTACATTTACAGTAAAAATAAGAATTTCAAATCTGAAACACCAGTCAAATTTAACAATTTATGCCATTCTAATAAAAACAAAAAGCAATTAGCTAAATTTAATAGGCAAGTCACCATATGATAAACTATTTACCCATTAAATTCATTCTATCCCTACTTACCATTACCGCCAAATTATAATAAATTAATATGTTTTCCATACCGTGAAAGTTTTTATCATAACTTGCTACATTTGACGAACAAATCAAATCATACTTAACAAATTATTTACTCTTCATATTCCATCCATCCTTCCTTGCCAGTGCCACCAAACTATACAATAACATAATCTTACTCTGTTAAATTAATGACTCTACTGATAACTAGACATTATTTATACTCTAATCTCACTCAACTGCCCTGGTGATCTAGGTCAAATTCATGACAACCCTGGAACAATCATGGAAATTGTAGGAGATATTTTTAATGAGACAAGACCTTATAATAAAAGTCTGAGGCCCAGCGTACCGGGTCCTGTGCATGGGTTACATGAGACGTTTAATGATACACATTGCGCATTGGACCGTATGGGCAGGACGTCCGGGGAAAATTATTAGTTAGTGAGTGAACACCTTTTCTCGCAGAGAAAATGAGAGAATATCTTACAGGCACAACTCATCGTGTTCCGTTCTTAGGTCGTTGAGACATTTAATGCCATGCATTGGACATTGGAGCATATGGGTAGCGTCTTCTATTTATTGGGGTTTCCTACTGCAATGGTTGTGCGCTTCTACATTTCATTGATAGTGTTTGTGTTTGGGGTATCTCTGGTGCTCTTTGTGGGTGTTTTGTGAGTGACGGAAGCGTGAAAAATGGCTGTGTCGAAGAAGATGGTGGAGGGTGTGTTTGTGGTTGGGCTTGTAGTTACAATGATGAATGTGTGGGGTGGTGTGAGTGTGGAAGGTGCCATATCATGCAACCAGGTGGTGAGTGCCATGACTCCATGCGCTACATACCTTATAGGAAATGCAGCAACTCCTGCTGCGGCTTGTTGTCCTTCCATTCGTGGGTTGGACTCACAAGTGAAAGCCACCCCTGATAGGCAGGCTGTTTGCAACTGCCTCAAGACACAAGCACAGTCATATGGGGTCAAGTTGGGAAAGGCCGCCAATCTGCCGGGTCTGTGCAAGGTCACCGATCTCAACGTGCCTATCTCTCCTAATGTTGACTGTTCCAAGTATGGACCTCTCTCTTTCCTTATTCTTTTTGATGCGACCTCACTGTGGAAGTCTGTTTTAACAAGTTTTCTATTGCATTATTGTTTGGAATTTGGACTAAAGGTTTTATCTTAATTTTTTTTAATATGGCATGCAGGGTTCATTAATGAAGTCTGATGGCGATCAAATGTGGGCTGGTGGTGGTGTTTATCTTTTAGTGCTTTAATCTCAACTATAGGTGTTAACTTTAGTATACTATTAACGATCATGTTAGTGACGATGGACTGTTTGTGTCTATTGAAGTCGCCCACGTGAAAGCTTGTTTTGTGTGTTTATATGATATAGTCCATTAAATAAATAAAAATGATGATACCAGCCCCTTTAATTTTGTGTATCGTTGCATTGCATTCCCTACTGATATTCTATGACAACGATCTTCATTATTAGTGTTGGGTGTAAAACCGAAATGATGCATCTCAGGACTGCGTTTTGATTTTTAGCCCCTATGTTTTGTTTCAGTTTTCTGCGCATATTTGAAAATAAAAATATTAAGAATTTGATAGGGTTTTGTTGAATCATAATTTCCCATTAATCTTTTTGTATGCAATTAAACATTATTTATTATCGCAGTAATTATGTTTTTTATTAGTCTCTACTCAAAGGGCTGGCAGAGACTATTGCGATCTATTTGTATTGAGATCTGAGTTTGTATGTAAACTAAAAAAATTTAACCGATGTTTTCTTAATGTGCCTTTTTGACAGCCTATAGAAAATTAAAAGCTGTCATTGTTAACAAATAAATGAATCTGAGTTCTTATTTGGGCTTTCTTTTGAAGCGTGAGTTCTTATTTGGCCTTTTTTTTTCAAAAGCGGAAAGATCTGTAACATAAGAATTTAAGGCATTTCAATTTCAGAATTGCTCTTATTTCTATATGTAAAGTTTTACGTAATTATATTTTACAGACAGTTTACAGACAGCACTCCTATGGGTATATGTACTTATGCGTTCATGAATTATATACAAAATTATGCGTTCACAAATTATATACGTTATGTACCTAAAATATTGAGGTATTCCAACTTTTGAATCCCTCTGTGGTCAAAATGCAGGATTCATTTATCTAGAGTTCAAAATGTTAGATCCACTTATCTATATATATATATTTGGAGTATATTTTAATTGATTGTGTTTGGCTTAGAGTTTGTTTTGTAAGATTTGATAAAATAAATTAATGGTTAGAGATTTAGAGGTATTAGGTAAGAGTAAAAGTTTATTTTCAGTTTTGTAAGAAAACTATTAATTTTAGCATGGTTTTTCTTGAATAAGAATGATGGCTGATGGGTCAATTTGTATTTAAGGATTGTAACTAATATTGATTATCTTTACTTTGATAACTATATTATAATAAATTTTCTCTCTATTTTACAAAAACTATGAAAAAATATGTATATATGAAAAAATATGTATATTTAAAAAAAATATCTAAATATTAGTAAGTTTAAAATTTATTTATGAAAATTAAATATTAATAAAAAATTGTCTTTTTTAAACTATAATAATTAAAATATTAACATTAAAAAATATTTAAAATATATTAAATTAGATGTAATGTTCTAAAGACATGTAAGCATATTTAAGACATGTAAGCATATTTTTGCATTGGTTATTTTTTAATTTATTATTAATTAAGAAAATCATTTTCCTTTTTTTTTAATTAAAATTTTTACTATATTTTATTTCAATATTTTTTAAATATTTAAATATTTAAATTAATTCTTTTACTTATATAATTTACAATTATTTATTTAATTTAATTTTTTCTTCTTTAATTATGTTTTTTAAGTTTTTTTTTTTAATCTTTATCTCAATGAATAACCCTTGACTTCAATTTTATAATCATATTGCTATTAATTGCTTTTCATCTTACTCATAAGTAGCTTTTTCTAATATTTGAAAAAATATTTTAAAATGGCATTTTCAATCAAAAAAACAATAAAATTAAAATAATTATTTGGGACAATATAAGTATTTTATATAAATATTAAAATATGAAAAATATATTAATTAACATTAAAGTGCTAATTAAAATAAAATTAATATTCTATATTTATTTGTTTGAAGTGACATTTACATGTTAGTGTTATAAATTTAGCCTAAGATGTTAGTGATTTTGTTTAAGTGATTAATATTTTATATTTATTTGTTTGAAGTGACATTTACATGTTAGTGATTGTCTAAGTGATTAAATAAGAAGATATTTTTTAAAATGATTTTATAAATTTAGCTCCGAAATCCAAATTTTTTTGGTTAAATGTTTTAATATTATAAATGTTTATGAGATTATTAAAAATTATGTAAATGTAATTAAAGTTCATATACATTGAATTTGTATGTAATGGGGTTTGCTAACAACAATATATGTTCATGCTTTAATAACCATTTAACTAAATTTATTATGGAGATGATGTTATAAGGATTCACATTATAGATCAAGTATGAAGAACATCAAAGATCAAGTATGAACAAGAAATGTGTAACTCTCATGTGAGACCAATTTAAGGTGGCGAGTGGTTGCACTCAACTCTACATTCAATTAGCTAGAAAGCTCATACACGCACATACGCGCACACACACACACACATATATATATGGCTACAAATAAGTTGAGGAGTTCGAGCAATTTCCTCATAAATAGGATCTACAAACTAAATAAAACCCACAACTTGAAGGAGACTCAACAAATAACTAATAATTACATCATCTAGAAACTACTACATTTCTCCATTAGTTCTAAGTCTCCATTTTAATGGAGAAATGTGTTTTTTACATTTGGTCTAAGTCTCAACCAGACTTACAATTTGACTTTAACAACTTTGTCTTGACTTTTCTTTTTATTAAATAGTGATGACGCTTCTTCGTTGTTTAGCTTTTCGTAAGTGCACGTTGCAAATAGGTTGTGGTCTTATCATCATTTGCAATACTTCATTAGGTTCATGGGACTTGGATTTGCCTTTATTGCTTGAAAATTCTTCATTACATTCATAAGTGGGTTGTTGCACTTTGTCATTATATTCATCTATGCCATGTTCAGTGGATTGTTGCCATATTAGCTCATAGTAATGTCTAATTTCTTTAGGGATCTAATGCATCAGAATTCCATGAACTTCTTCAAATGTATCCATTGTTGTTTCAATTTCTATGTCATGTATGATTCATTTATTCTTCATTTCTATTGTTTATTGGTGTAACTTCAGTGCAAGCTCCATCAGAATATGGTGTTTCAAGCTATGATTTAATGAATTATAATTCATATTCAAACCTTGTTATCTATTCTTCAAAATTTGTTATTTCTTCCTAGTTATTAATATTTGCATAGTGAGAAACATTCATGAGATTCACAAAATCACTATAATTTGAGTTATTTTCATTTACCTTTATGTTGAGAGTTTCCTCCATTTCTTCATCTTTGTCTTCCTATGCCAAATCTTCATTCTCTTTTGCATTACAATCTTTGTACTTGGTTTCATCTTGCCCATCTAGTTGATCTTCGACTTGGGTTATCTCTCCAATGAGCAATTTATCTATGAGCTTTTTCTCCTATAGCATTTGATACTGACCTTCACTTGAAAAATTTTCATTATTGTATTTAACTAAAGTTACCAAGGATTCACATTGTGGTTCATAAGTTAGTGCACATTCATCATTAAATATTGCATCATAGGGAGTTTACTTACTATCACATGTTACTTTATTGTTAGTTACATACATACTTTCTTCAGTTATCATTATAGTTTCAATCTCGATTTGAGTTATGATACTTTCAACACAATCACCATTTTCAACAACACCTTCATCAACTTCGACTTTCTAACTCTACTTCAGGTTTTACTTCATTTCAAGAATATCCCAAAATAATTTTGCATTACATGCTTCACCAAATTCATGCAAAATACTAAACAAAATGTTTTCATCTAGTGCTGATATAATAAGAAACGATGGTATCACACCTCTACTCTTATCATGGGGATTTATAAAAGTTTCTTGAATAAATTGTTGTAAATCTACTGAAACATTTAATACTTCTATTTTCAGTGACCAAAGTTTAAATTTTTTACTTAAAAAATATGGAAGAATTGACATTAATTGTTTAAATATTCCACTTGTTTCTTCAAATTCTTTGTGTTGATTCAAATCTATATTTGGATTCAGATTCAAATCTATATTTGGATTCATGTCTTCATCGGGCATTGGTTTTATGGTTGGAAATAATTCATATTCTACCTCTTCCCTTTGATACTTCATCCTGAACTATTTAAATCTCCTCTATCGACCCATGCTTGGTGTGCATTTTTCTTCTGTCAACTACCTAACCCATAAAAGCTTCTAAATGGACTCATGAAAAAGTGATCATCAAAGGGGTCATTGTCAAAAAAGTTTAAAAAGATAGACATATTGTTGGTGCACCATTTTACCTCCTACCACAAAGCCAAATCTGTAGCAAAAAATGTACTTTGGCTCTTACTAGTGCCTTTCCCTAACACTTACCACTTTGGCACAACACATCTCCCTATAGTCTCTCATCCACATTGTGTCAAACCATTCACCACAGTTGGTTACTGCACAATAGGTCAAATTTGTGTGGGTAGCAAACAAACAACTGCAATTTCCATGTACTCAATCTACGATGAGAAACTTTGCTTTAAGCATATCAGGGTTAGTCCTCTACATAACAATCATGTCCTTGACTTAATACAATAGACTCATTGACACTAGAAACAATGTGTAGCTCCTACTTTGTCGCTGATGTCTAGCACCAACCGCAACAAGGAATTTCATTAACAACTTCTCCCCTTTTAAATGTATTTTCACGCACAACAAAATGACAACTTGTGGTTACCCATGACTCCACACGTCAGGAACTATTTTCAAAAACCTATCCCAAGCGTAACTCCATGCACATGGTCGCTCTAATAGTGATCAATCATACAATGAATGCGTCTCTCCCAACAATAATTAAAAAAACTGGTCAGACTAGTTCTCCTCCTTGTGGACATGACTAGTGTACATATGTACTTTTCCAAACATTGATACAAACTCCTATGAATAGAGATGGTGTGCTTATCCCAACATGCAATGAAAGCAATCTCTCCCAACAATAATTAAACAAACTGGTTAGCCTAGTTCTCTTCCTCGTGGACAGGACTAGTGTGCATATGTACTTTTCCAAACAACGATACAAACTCATGAATAGAGATGGTGCGCTTATCCCAACAGTAAACATTCCAAATGTAGGTCTCGACTCCAACACAATGAACCACACATAGGTCTCATTCCATGCCACAATTAAGAAATATCACAAGACAATACAACTATCACTCTTTGAGCTCCAGCCTGAGGTCTCATTGAGAGATATAACTAAAAAGTTGTACTGTGAATTCTTAAGGATTAATTTCCATAGATGGCTTAGTCGATCTCAAAGGAATGCCCTTCCTCACAAACAAATAAAGAAAATCAAAATCAGATCTGATTAAATTAGATCGAGTTGAGCTCTTTCCGAATGCCAACACTTTGCAAAACCTGTGGCTCTTGCTCCCAAAGCCAAGAAGTAATAACCACTGCCTTCAGATTTGAATGCTACATAGTTGATATTTGTCCAAACCAACAAATTATCCTCTTTTTCCTTTGCAAATATAATATGTCTTCCAACATAACATGAAATTTAATGTTTCAATAATTCTTTGTTGTATCATATGTGATCACACTTGTCTGAAAAATTTGCGAGAGGCTTAACTCATTGACCAATCAAAACACGACATGAAAATATGCAACACCACAAGCAGAGCCTAGTCAAATAAAAAAATCCTCTCGTAGCTTTGACTGATCTTAGCTACACTAAATGATCTCTACCACAGAGACACAACTACTTCATCAGAAAAGCGAGTTTCACACAACAAAACATATTGACTCTTCCACTGTGGTGCACACAGTGTCAATAATACCTCATAGACAAGCTCACGTCTTCAAACTGTATGTAGGCTCACAAAATTTTCCACTTGCTTTGAAATGGGGCACCAATGCTCATGTCGCGAGCCTTCAGCTTCCAACACTAGTTTCTAACAAGAAATTACTTGACTAGCTCCATGCAATAGTGGATCCTCCACCCTCATGTACAGTGCTCCATGCAAGTCTCCGCACAAAGTGTTACCAATTCTATACATAGGTTTCTACATAACATCAAAGTCTCATAGACTCCACACAAAACAGACATATGTTCTACACACACATTTCTATGGACTGATCCATCCATGATCATAGGAGATCTGCGCCCCAACACATAACATGCCCAGCAACAACACCAATATGATTTCTTCAATTATCACAGACCCCAACAACACAATTCTCACATAGGATTTGAACTCATAGATTTGTGTCACGCACAACATATTACACACTTTAGGAAGCTTCAAGAACAATGGGATGGTTGCAGCTCCTCGCCGGTCAACCACTCTTGATTGCATGTTGAACCTAAAGAGGAAGCATGGAATCGTGCCAAATGGCATTCATAGAATATGGCTATGTGGGCCTTAAAGGAAAGCAACCGTCATAATTTCTGGAAAAGGTAAATCATGATCTCACTTATAGAACTAAAGCTATTTCAAACCCTACACCAGGTGTTGTGTTTACAGGGACCCAGATTACGTTTGAAGGAGTATGATGAAACTGTAGCAAATAATGTCCTCCACACATAGCAACTCCATAATCACAAAGATCACATGCTCCACGACTCACAGTGCCCCAAATCACACGCTAAAAAAAATGACTTATTCTTATAAGTCTCTCTCATGTTCGACATAACCTCTTCTCAACAACCTCTGTCAAGAAACACCTTTTTTTTTCTCCAATCACCTTTATATTTACAACATCACACAACCTTAGATCCTCTCCCGGTTTTCACTTCAACGAGTGACACAACACAATGCAGACACTACACTCTTCCACACTCTATAGTCTTCGCATAGTCCACTCGCTTACATGGCCATGCACTCGTTCCATGGAATGGGTAGTGAGCGCTCCAACGAACATTAATTTTCTTCAATTCTTTATACTACGTAGTACGTGCAATACAATACACAAAATCACAGCCACTCCACAACACTTAAAGACCTGAGCTCGAATTTCAACAACCACACCACACACATTGATGTCGAGTTGTGATTTAAAGGTTTCAACTTGAGGAATGACTTCAAACTAACCGTACACGTTGGTCGCTACAATTTCCAACATTGATCTACAACTCTATGACCGAATTGAACCTCCACGTGATCAATACATACTGCTCATAAGGAAACTATCTTAAAAAAATGTTCATGTGCTCCAACAATGCTTTGTGATCCACACTCTCTAGAATTGAACAACGAAGCAACAACTCTTTGCAACAATTCTCACAGCTCTATAAACAACATTGGCAACAAAAATATTTAGGTGACCCTCTCCTCCACCCAATCCGCGCCTCTCAACAGGTCTCAACGCAATGTTTAATTAGTCAATGCAAGTCCAACACCATCGAACAATGCTCTCTAACTTCTTTCACGTTGCAGTTGCACAAATCATCAAAATGCATGATAAGCTCTCCTTAATATGTCAATAACGCTCTCAAAATGCTTCAAACCCTCAATAAATTCATCTTCTAGCTTGATGCTCTGATGCCAACATAAAATCAAAGAAGGAGAAGTATGAAGAAGAAATGTACAACTCTCAAGGGAGACCAGTTCAACCTCGAGAGTGTCTACACTCAACTCTACATTCAATCAGCCATAAATCTCATACTATAGAGTTATAAATAAGTTGAGGAGTTACAGAAATCTCCTCATAAATAGGATCTGCAAACTAGATAAAACCTACAACTTGAACGAGACACAACAAACAACTAATAATTACATCATCTAGAAACTAATACATTTCTCCATTAATTCAAAGTCATTCTTTAAAACCTTTTCGGTTTTCACAAACTTTTAACCCATGCAATCTATTCTAGAAGTGTACACATGGCCCATGTCCTCTAAACTCAAATGTTTTATTTGGCTGGAATTAGAGAGCCGAATTCACACATGGGATAATTTGTTGCGCAAAGG
>Ga0068628_1001386_pt1 | contig 10007 bp, 9 predicted proteins | sample InSIn2gowninarea_FD_77431 | JGI IMG/M metagenome (GOLD analysis project Ga0068628, IMG submission 77431) | Clean room microbial communities from NASA Spacecraft Assembly Facility at Jet Propulsion Laboratory, Pasadena, California, USA -... ... | reverse complement strand
GATCGTATGAGTGGTAGCCAGCTCCGTGCTTGGGGGTTGGAGGGGTGCGGAGTCGCGATGAGGGAGGTGGAGGGGTTGTTGTGTCTCTCATGATGGCGGCGGAGTGAGAAGTGAAAGCTAGACGTGTCTTGCGCCAACAACAAACGAGCAGCGCCGGTCGGTCGATTCAATTGTCCAACACGGACGACCCTTATCGTCTTGACGATGACCCTGACGCCGTGGCGACCTTGCGATTTTGGTATTTCTTGACAATAACAAAGCTGAACGCGCCGAAACACGAGAAGGGCGCGAGGAATGCGCAGGCGCGTGGTATTCTTCTTTATAGCGATGTGGATATCCAAGAAAGAGGTCGAAGCAGAATGAGTATGTGTGTATACAAACGGCGTTGTCGGTGGTAAACAAGACAAGGACGGGATGAGAGGAGGTTGTGCAGTTGTGCAAGGGCGGATGTCGCGATATCCCTGCGTTGCTTCCTCCCGCCGACCAAGGGAAACGCGGTGGCTGGAAAGTGGCAGGGCCGACTGCTATTGTGGCCCGTGCGTCAACGGCTCCTTCCTGTCTTCCTCGTTGCTATGCTCAAATGCTACAGAATACAGACGATGAGAGAAGAGGGACATTGGACACAAGTCTTGGACTATTCTAATCAAAAAAGGTGTCGCAGACTGAGATACTATTCCATTGTCTACTCCACAGTACAATCTTCGCGTGGCTGGGTATTTGGGTAGGGACAAACCGAGTAAATATTGACAGTGCAAACAAGCAATCAAACACCTTGATTTGGGCCATAGCAATTCTCAATTCGGTATTCGCAACATCGTGACTTCCTCAGATCAAACATGCCGCAACCTCCAGATCTAGGCGCATTGCGCTTGGACGACGATATAGATCAAGAATACGACGATATGCCCTACGAAGACGAAGACGTCGACTACGACATGGACATTGATCTTGGCCCAACCCCTTCCAAACCTAGCGCTCCTCGCCCAGAAACATCAGAGTCGCGTGAGGCTGCTCTACGCAAAGAGTTGCAGAGTGTGCGACAGATCAATAAGGTCATTGAGGATGTCGTCACGAGTCTGGAGAAAGCAAAGGGCAATATGGATGTATGCTGAATCTCTTGCCGCGCGTCTCATACTGGTATTGACACATGACAGAACGTCAATCGCACTGTGCACTCAGCCTCGACTCTCCTCGACACTTGGACGCGCATTCTTTCCCAGACTGAACACAACCAACGTCTACTCCTGAACCCCAACTGGCAAGGCGCGACTCAAGATCTACAAGACATCGAGAACGAATCGTTTGTACGGCAACAACAAGCCGAGAGACGTGCTGCTGAGGAGCAAGCCAGGAGAGATGCCGCCCAAAGACGTGCTGAAGAAGAAGAAAGAAAAAAGAATGCTCCACCGCCTGCAACCCGCGGCTCAAAACTCAGGGGTAGGGTCAGCACAGCATCCAGTCGCTTGACCAGACAACCCTCCTCGGCCTCGGCCACCTCTACGTCAACCTCAGGTTATGTGGGCGTCGGCGGTCAAGGCGGTCGGGGAAGAGGCGTTTCGAGAGCTGGTAGTGGTATTGGCAGAGGTACTGTGAGAGGTTCTACTCGAGGTCGTGCTCCGAAATGATCTCAGAAGTCCGGATGCGATATTACCTCAAATCACCTCTTCCAAGCCACACAGCAACCTATGCGACCAACTTCGCACACGACGTCGAATTTGAAAAATTCTTTCGTGCGATGCTGATTCTGACTGAGCACGTTTCTGCCTGAACCACTATCCTATTTACTCTCAGCCCTGCTTCGTCTCCTCCTTCTTTCCTTCAGCGAACTGCTCATCAACTCTCGAATCACACATCTCCCTAAAACGGCATCAAACTGAGCAGTCATCAGGGACCGCTCAAAGCATCGAAACGCAGCCAGACGACACTCGAATCGCATACCCACAATCAACTTTTCACACCTCAACCATCAACGATTCATCATGTTTGTCGACTCGGTAATCACCAGAGCGAGACTCGGCGCCGATATAATCGAAAGTCCCATCTTCCAGAACTACAAGCAGTGTTTTGATGAATATCACACTTGGCTCATGGGCCACAGAGCCGGTATGAAGCTGATCGCACAAGCGGCTTTGCTGGATTCAGCCATCGATACTCTCTATAGACTCGCTGAAGAATGCCTCGACGACACGTACGAGTTTGAGCAGCAAGGCCCTCAGATGTCACAAAGCCAACAAGACCTGTATACCCTCACCCAGTGGTGCCGTAGCCGTGCCACATACATCGACGCTCGCAGAGAATCCACCTTCGTCGAATTCTCAACTCTAAAACGCTACCCCGTCTCACGCATCCAGCGAGCCTGGAATCTAGGCTGTCTCTCAGCCGAACAATTAACACGCCAAATCACCAAAGAAGGCTGGGCAAATACATCCAGAGCCAGATGGCGAGCCGAACTGGACTGGAGATTTGGCCGCACAAGCAAACGACCTCGACATATTATGTTGATGCCTCGTACACGAGTGGTCGTCGATCAAGCACTCAGCAATCTGATTGTCGAGAACAGACAAGCTATGCCCTCATCTTCGTCGTCACGATCAAATACGATGGGTGCGCAACAGCTTGAAGGTCTGCCGGATAGAACAGGGAAAGACAACCCAACATGATCCTGTCACTCTTTTCCCTACTGGGTTTTAACGAGGACAGGATGGGTGTCTTGACAGAAGCTCACTACATTGCAATCATACATTATGCTTTTGTATCAATATGATATGTTTCCAAGTGAAGTGCAGAAGTTGACCTTGTGACGTCAAACAGGTTATGGTGTCCAAAATGAGCTTCTCAGATCCAGTAAAAACATCAAGCATATTTGTGTCTTGCGCAGCAGAAACATAGATCATGAAGAAACAACCAAGCACTATGAGTTAGATTCAAACGAACGATCTGCCAATCCTCAAGGATGCAACTTCAGGTCAACGAGCGAACTCGAAGAACATATTTTACCAAATCGAGTATGCTGATCACTGCACCACCACGGCTTTTTCTTGATCACCAGGTCATGATGTTGAGGTTGTCTAAGGTGTGGCTACCAAAGGTGTGAAGGTGTGAAAAGTGATGACTGAGTAAAGGAGTTTCAAACGATTGTCAGTCTTCGCGGGCCGTCGAGACGCAATAACTAGAAACATCTCTCGTGCAAGGTGCTTTGACGCTTATATAAAGACTCTAGTAAGAGAAACAGTCGAAGCTACGTTTCTCGTAGCCTCACATACCAGAAGTAGAGCGATTAAAAGGATATCACAATGTATAATACTATCTCGAACCGGGTGACACCCGCGGCGAGGATGTATAAGAAGCTGTTTCTCTGGCCAGTGGCCACAATCATGATTGTATAGTTATTTCAGACTTGCATGAATCTCTAGTGTGCTATATGACTATTGAAATACATGATTCTTTCTGAGTTTTAGTGATTAACCAGGGAGAGAGCTTCATATCAGGTTTCCCGTGGCGTTGGGTATGTCTAGAAAGTTTTTCTGCAAATTCGTAATATACTCACCTGCTTTGTGAGAGGACCCTGGTGATGTACTAATATAGCCCCGTCAACGTGGACGAGTGTACGACAACGATGTGAATTCGTCAAGAAGTATTACCTACAGTATGTATCGCGGTCAATAACAGACAACTCAAAATAATAAGCGACAGCCATATCCAAGCCTGTCCCCATCTCTTCCGTCACTGCTCACTACCACCTACTTGCTCCTCTTCAGGCCGAACAGTCTTGCTATGCACCTGGACATCGCCGTTCTTAAACACTGGATCATCCTTTTGCGGGAAATATGCACTCCAAGCCTGCCAACTCTCATATGTACGACTAGGATATCGCTCCTTGGTCACCTTACCCAACTCCTCGATGCTCTTCTTTCCACCCTCGAAGCTGTCTTTGTAAGGGAACACATGCGCGCCTTCATCTGGGATGCGTCGGTCGCGGACAGCCATAAGGACAGAAATGGCATCGTAGACAGCTTTGGGTTGAGGCAAGAACGATATGATCTTGCCGAAGGGAGCATACAAGAGTGACTTTTGAGGCGAGTAGACGTCACCAGAACCAATATTGTCGCTACCGGATTTGATTTGTACTTCAAGTTCTGCGATTTTGACATGGATATCCGGAATAGCAGTCCGGGTGGGCATCTCGCGGTTGATGGCCTCGAGCATCCAGCGTAATACAACATCAGACAAGACAGCATTAGGTTCCAGAGTCCCAGATAGCAAGTTCGGGACCAGAACGAGGAGACGCTCGAAAGGATCGACTGCTCTGCTACGCAAAAACTTGAAGCGTTGGCGACCGATGTCGTAGTGACAGCCTGGGAACCATGTTTCATGGATATGTGGTGTTGACTTGCTATTGTCGCGGTCGCGCTTCGTAAGGCAGGGTTGGAAGAGTGAAAGACGATCATGAAGACAACAAGCATGGTAGACCTGATCAACACTGCTTGAGACGACTTGATCCCAAAGAGTAGGGTAGGAAGGTCCATTGCCAGCGTCCAGGGAAGGAATGCCGATGCTACCGACAGTATCCAGAAGACCCATGAATTTGACTGGTGTTGCGACATCCCAGCTTGCTCTTTCTCGGAACTCTTTACTTTGAGCGTGTGACGGTTTGTCGGCTTCGTATGGTGATGAGTAGATGCGGTAGACTTGATCACAGAGATCACGAGATGGGTTCTTGACGATGCCGCAGTTGTTGATCATGCCTACTACACATCGTACTGTGTATGCGCCTCTGCTCAAACCGAATAGCCAAACTTCTGTGCCTTCGCGATAGTATTTTGCGATGTATTGGTAGATCTCGACGCAAGTGTCTCCTATATCATTTGCGGTGGCACCATTGAAGAGGTAGGCGAAGAAGGTACTACCAAGGCCAATGCCGTTGAAATATTTTGCTCGAAGCTTTCGTGCTGGGTCTTCGAGCTCCCTGGATCCCTTGGGATTGTTCATGTCGATGCCTGTCATCTCTGCGAGCATCTGGATGTTGGTCCGAGTGTCAGTCTCCGGTCCGCACCATGTTCCGTCGCAGAAGACCAATAGTCTCTGAGGTTCCGATGCAGGTCGCATTGTCAAGATCTGGACCGATCAGGGTCTTTTTGTGCAGAAGGATGATATGATGAGCGAGTATGCAGGTTTTGGACGGATGGGCGTTACCCCAAGCGCAATGATTAGGTATGTACAAAACGATGATAAGTGAAGAGGAGAGAGACAGAATCGGGCAGAGCAGTTATATTTTCAGACTGATCCAAGTCGATCAGCACATGCGAAACTGCCTGTGGTATTCTCGCTGTGGCTTACCGCGGTCATGCATATTTACAGTATGCCTCAGCCCCAAAAGCTTGCCTCAGCTGAGATTTCAACCTTTGACCGTTTTCGCAATTTTCATGTGATATGCAGCCGAAGTAAGTCGGAGTATTTATTTGGCTCTGGTTACACTGCGTACGGCTGAATGAGACCTGAAGATGGGGAAGGCTGCAGCGGCATGCTGTGTTTATGAAGAAAGTGGTCAGGGGTCCCTCGAGGAAGGAGCTTGGAGAGACAGGGGCCGTGCGGTCAGCAGGACACGCGCAGGCGATGAGAGGTGGCCAAACTCAACGGCATTCATCACGTTTCTGTGTCAGCACGCTCGTTCGTTGACCAGAACATCGATGCATCATCACAATGGCAATGTCTGGACGTGCTTGGCCAGATAGCTCGGAAACTGACCAGAGTTAAGAACGGACGGAGCAGAACGTGGACAAATTGCTCGCGCGCAACAGTGGGCCAAAAGTCGTGGTTCCTGGCTTACCCCTCTCAACTCTGCGCAACCTTGTTCTTGCTGCTAATTTTGAAGCATCAAAACAATATCAGTCTCTGATTTTGTTGCGTCTCTGTTCGCGACATCCTCGCAAGAACCAAAATTCTCACGTGAACATGATTCGTCTTGGCTGTCTTCCGAGCGTCCCGCGCCTCTTTAATGAAATGCAGTACCCCGTGGCGTGCGTAAGCAAAGCACTCGAGACAAGCCATGTCTGTCTTGCGACTTGAAATCTTGCAGATCAGACAGCTTCCTTGGTTGCTATTTTTTCGAAACTCGAGACTACGTTCTGCCGTTCTCGAAGCCTGCTGTCCCGACGGCGAAATTGACTCCGACAGCGGGACCAAATATAGCCACCACAGAAGAGGCATACAAGAATGATCTGGAAATATGGAGAGTAAGACTCGTGTGATGAGGTCGCACCACCCGAGACAACTTTATGACCATGTACCTCGGGCGACGCGGTTGTCTGGACAGATGATATTTTGGTAGGTGTGGTGAGAGCGTGATTGGTGTTCAGCACAGATGTCATGGAGCTGTGTGTGGCCACTGTCGCTAGTACATGCTGGGTCGAGGTCTGTCCAGGAGCAACCGTATATGCTATACCGATAGTCTCGATCTGCGAAGGCGAGGGCATAGCAGTGTTTATGGCAAGAGCATATGCTGTGTGGGATCCAGGCCAAGTAAAGTAGGTTGTGGTGTATGTTGACGTTTGTTTTGAACTATCCTCGACGTTCCAAACATATTCATAGACCACTGGGGCAGTCCCGTATGGCAGAGAAAAGGCCATTTCGCTTTCTGGAATATGAGCGGGGGCTCTCCAAAAGAGGCAAAAATGAGGATCTGGTTGAGATGGCAGAAAATCGAAGATAGCTGTGAATTGAAGTACTGACAGGGCAGGGAGAGAAAGTACCCAAGACCCAGCGCCAAAATACCACTTCGGCAAGACGACACCCGATTAATGTCTGTGCCGTCGCTCTGAGGCCTTATCAACATTCCGGGTCTCGTTTTTGGCAGGAGCGTACCCGACAATTTGGTTCGAAACGTGTGGCGAGTCAGTTCAATTTGGCGCGCGCTTGCATATATTAACCATGCTCCTTCTCAAGCAAGCAATTCTTGATCCAGACATATCACACCAACAACACCTGCATGATACATACATGATATGCTGATCGCCTGTCACAGATATGGCCGCATCGCATAGTCTTGGATGCCTGATCATATCAAAAACACCAAGCCTCGTCTGCACTGCATGCTCTCAGGTGCATGATCATACGAAAAGAAAAGCCGCGAACTGCAGAGTGCATCGCTTCATGTGCTACTATACCACGTCGCCTGGCGCTTAAGGTACCACATGATTGGTCATCTTCCATGACATATTCCAGAAATCATGCATGTTCGGTAAGAGTTTGATTATTGGGAGACAGTCAAAGTTCGTACAAGAGCACTACATGTTTCTGATGCCGGTCTGGGTCATGGCCAGCGTATCGTTCTCCTTCGAAACTCTGCTCACTCGAACCGTTCAGCCATGTTCACTCCTGCGTTGACCGCTTTGGGGGTTCAAGTCACCCTATTACCCTCTCCTTCACTATCATTGCCGGCCATCGCGCAAACCACCCTGATTCACGCAGTACGACGAGACGGTTCCTCAGAAGTCTTGACGAACGATCACACTTGTGGCTACACGAGTGGTGCCTGGTCTTCTGCGGTGACTTGCGGACCACAGGCGTCTTGCACGTATTATACGGTCCCTAATGCTCCGAACTTCGGTTGCTGCACTGCTGGTCAGGGTTGTGATTATGTCTCGACTTGTCTGGACTACGGAGCAAAAGGAAATATCAACACATACGCCGGTGTGGGTCTTGGTGCGCAGAAGTTCATGTGGTGAGTTTCGTGTTCAAGGCGAGGTTGGCCATGCATGTGCAGTGTCTGACGTTGCGTTACTATTCAGTGGCTCATTGATTCCGTACTGCTCGACGCTCGTTCTATATGGCCAGACTTATGGACCTGGATCCACTCAGTCTTATTACTACTACAGCTGCCAAGCGACAACTGCTCCACCAGTTATTGCGTTCCAAACAACTTTCGATGAGAGAGACGAAACTACCAATTCGGCGACTGCCTCGGCAACGTCAACCACTGCAACAACTACAGAAAGTTCATCATCGATTTCTGTCACTTCTTCGAGTACATCGAGCACTGTGAGCAGTCTTGGAAACACGTCCGCAACGTCTTCGCCATCGACTACACAGAATCCAACGAAAGCAGATGGCGCTTCATCCTCGTTGAACCTTGCATCCTCGTCTATCGCAATTCCATCAGCAACCGCAACCAGTCAAACATCATCAAACGGTCTCTCCCAAACCTCCCAAATCGGCATCGCAATCGGCGCAAGTATCGGCGTGTGTATACTTCTTGCCTCTCTTGCTTTCTGGTTCTTCCGTCATCGTAAAGCAAAAGCAGACAAAAAATGGCTCGATCAGTCTCCTCAGAACTTTCCTGTTTACCCCCATCATATGGACAGTACTAAAGCTGGATACCCGTTCGACTACAGGTCGGATTCTCAACGCACTAACTTACCAGGAAAGTCGGAAGGTGAAGTGCAGGAGACATATGAGCTTTCCTCAACGGGCAGGTTGCATGAGCTTCCCACTAATTACTAGGACACTTCAGTAAAGTTCTCAAAATTAAGCCTCTTCTATCTCTTCTATCGTTGCAAATTACCATCGCTGACAGTGCTGTTCACCATACAACCTATTATCTTACACCGTGATACGCTGTTCAGAAATCCGAAGCGTCCGACCCAACCTCCTCCCAGAATGCCAACCACCCAAAACCAGTGATACGTTTCACTCCGAAGCCACCCATCCATGCATACCCTCATCTCCTCCGAAAAAGGAACTCCATGTACACACCCTTCCCATACCCCTTTACATTTCCCACCCATCCCAAGTCCAAGCCCAATTTCATCTGCTCCTCACGTCCAACCAGCAAACCTCTCAATCTTAGGCACCAACTCCGCAATCCTAAACGGCTTAGCAACGCAATCATCCATTCCCGCCTTTATCGCCAACTCCCTCTGTTCCTGTCTCGCATTCGCCGAAACAGCTATAATAGGTATATGTCCAGCAATTTTTCCAGCAGCTTCCCAAGTGCGAATTTGTGTTGTGGCTGTTAAACCATCCATAACTGGCATTTCCACATCCATGAGTATCACTGAGATAGTCGAGAAGGCAGAGGTGGGTGCTGGAGGTAGTGAGAGGTCAGAGGTAGCTTCAGAGGTGGAGCCACGCCAGTGTTTTGTGCTCTGTAGGTAGGAGAGAGATTCTAGTCCATTGTCGGCGGTGGCAACACTATAGCCTTGTTTGGAGAGTTGTTGGCGGAGTAGCTTTTGGTTGACTTTGTTGTCCTCAACGACCAAGATATTGATGTCTGATTTCTGCCGTTGTTTTGTTTGATCCTTGCTGAATTTGCCCTGCTCGAGGGAGAGGTTCGGTGTCATGCCAGAGGTGGAATTGGGACTTGCTGCGTGTCGGGTCTTGATGAAGAAAGCAAAGGTGCTGCCCACGTCGAGTTCGCTGGCCACTCCTAGGGCGTTGTTAGTAGATGTCGTCCAGAAGGTCAGGGTAATCTTACCTATCTCTCCGCCCTGCAACTCAGCAAGTTCCCTGCTTATGAACAAACCAAGCCCGCTACCTCCGTATTCCTTCTCAGTACGAGGGGTACCTTGAGTAAAGCGAGCAAAGATGCGACTCGTTTCATCAACAGACATACCACGCCCGGTATCCTCGACACTGAACCACAAATAGAAACTGCTCTCCTTAAACTCTGCCTCATCGTACACAGACTCATGCAAAGTATGCGCAACCACAAAGTCAATACCCGGCACTACTTGATGTTCTGACGAAGGCCTTTTCTTGGTAGCTCCAACACGTATAGTGACTTTCCTGCATGACGTATTCTTACAGAATTTTATTGCGTTCGTAAGGAGATTAATCAGGACTTGCTGGACGCGACCGGAGTCCAGCATTAAGTAAGATACTTGTAGTTGGGGGGGCGATTCGTGGGCTTGGACTTGGGATGGGTGGGAAATGTAAAGGGGTATGGGAAGGGTGTGTACATGGAGTTCCTTTTTCGGAGGAGATGAGGGTATGCATGGATGGGTGGCTTC
>Ga0068628_1001385_pt1 | contig 10007 bp, 5 predicted proteins | sample InSIn2gowninarea_FD_77431 | JGI IMG/M metagenome (GOLD analysis project Ga0068628, IMG submission 77431) | Clean room microbial communities from NASA Spacecraft Assembly Facility at Jet Propulsion Laboratory, Pasadena, California, USA -... ... | reverse complement strand
ATAATAATTATTCAAGTGATACTGGTAATAAAATGGAAAGTTAAAACATATTCAAAATATTACAAATTTGCATAAGGTATATGAAGTGGGCATACGGCGGAGTTCCAAAAAGATTAATTTACTATTTTTATTTTGTGCAAAGAATTAATAGAAAAATATCAGATGATCCACAAACCAAAACAAGAAATTGGCCTAGTAGATTAACATACAAACAATAGTATGTAGCAATATATATGTGTGTGTGTGTGTGTGTGTGTGTGTGTACATATCCACACACATATGGAAACACAAATATTATGATAAACTCTAAATGAAAGAAAATATAATTACAAAAAATAGCATTCCCATAAGTTACAAAACAATTTAATTGGCTGAATAGAGTGTAGTATGAAAATACCCTGAAACCCAGGTCCAAATATATTAAGCAATCCGAGACACGAGGGTGAGAAACCCTGAATGCATTATATGGTAAATAGGGCCAATGGTCAGAGCTATAGCGAAACCTAATTAAGTTAAATTACAAAAACTTAGGTAAGCTCCTAAAAAACCCCTAATCCTCTTGGAGTCGAAAACAACTTGTAAACATAAAATAAGGGAAATCAGAGTCAAAGAAACCCGAAGTGAGAAATGACTGGTGAAACAGTCGTACTCTCCTAGCTAGTGCATTATATACAGATTTATTCTTTTCTTTTTGGGAAGGAGACATAGGGAAATGGAATTTCTGGTGGACATGGATGGATGAAACAACCTACTGGAGATCTTCTTCCTGACACTGTCTGGATGGGAATTACCACCACACCCTTTCCTCTGTTAATGTACTTGGAAATAATGGACTCCCAACAATGATTTCATTATATACATAATTATCAAACCATGCATCATCAACTTACTTATATAGATAGCTTTATCCTCTCCCTCCTTTTCAAATCCTATGTGCATGGGATCAGATAGTGTCTATGGGAATGGTGCTATCACCTAAAATGGAAAAGTGAAATCATTCCCTAAGTATGAGGGAATACACCTTTGGATCATAGATATGCGGGTATCCAGCTATATGGCAAGGACCCAAGGACCCTATGGCAACATAGATATAACCTTTCTATTTATTATGCACTAAATAGAACAACTATAGTGAGAAAGAGAATAAAGCAGTTTACTATGACTGGTATAAGGCCTTTTATCTTATCATAGATAATATAAAAACCTATCAGTCAAGCTTAGCTCAACTCAGAAGTAAGCTTCATAAAAAAACAACTAAGTTCAACAATATTTTTGAAATGCATGTTATCAACTAGTTTAGAACTAGATTGTGATTTGAGGAGCTATAGTGCAACAAGTGAAAGAACTACACTTCTACTGTGGATGTGGAAAAGTTCCCCACTTACTCACCCCACGGACTACTCATGCTGGATGTAGTAACACCCTAGCTAGTATCTACTGTGTCCTGTACCATACCATACCAGGTCCCATACCTTTACTACTAACTCATTATTGGCGTAACTCACCTCAACAGATTCTTATCTATTTCAGCGTAGGTTAAAGGAATAAGTGATAGCAATCAAGGGCAAATATAAATCTATCCAAGCAACCTCAAGTTTCAATGCTGAAGTCCAGTGGAAGTGTGGTAATTTCTAGGGGAACACTTAAAGGTATAACAAGTTAAAGGGATAAGCGATAGTGATTTCCCACCATTAGGAATGGAATTGGAATAGTAATTCCTTCTAGCTTATTTGCTTCTGCTCACAAGTGACTCTTTCTTTCACAAATCCAAGTTGCATTATATTTCACATCTAATTATGGCTAATAGTATATTTGGGTAGATTAAGCCATCCTATTTATTAGAAATAATGGACACAACCCTTAATTAAGGCTAGTTACCTTAGGGCAAGTAGTACCTTACTGGAAGTCTTTCACTATAATAAAGGTGAGGGCACTTTCACTCTCTATGGCTTAAGGCAGTCTCTAAGGCTAGTAGTGACATTGCTAAGGCTAAATAAATTTTGAAAAGGAAGGCTAATCTCCATCTACATGAACTCTAAGGCTAGAACTTAGGCTACTTACTAAAAAGGCTAAAACTATATAGCTGCTAATGGTCTTCACTCTTAAGACTATAACTCGTAATATTATAAGGCATACTCTACATATTAATTCAAGTAAGTAAGCAAGACCTTAATGAAAAGGCAGTCTTTAGGGCTTGATAACTAATGGAACAATCACATTCTTTATAATGGGCATTCTAAATTTCCTCACTACAGCAATGGGACTCAACAAAATTGTTGAGCTACTATATTTAGTTGAACTCAAAGTTGCACTAATTAGACCAATTAGAACTAGATAGAATGAAATACTAATTATAAATAGAATTTCCTTCGTATTTCAACTATTGGGATGGGAGAGTTGCACTAATTAGAAGCCTAATTTGAAAGGCACTGCACTGTGCTGCTTAGCTAAAGGCTAAGAACTCATAATCGTTAGAAGAACTACAACTGCTAGAAGTCGTTATCATGAACTTAGACCTAGTTGCACTACTACAGTTAATTAGTCGTTATAAAGAGAGTCGTCATATAAATATCATTATTTCAAAAACAAGTCAGGTGCCACATCATCCATCAGGGAAGGTGAGGTGCTTTACCATATCATTGGGTCAAGTGCCACAACATGGGGCAAGTTGTCAAATCATGGGGGAAGGTGTCGCATCATCCTTTACCGCACATCATCAGGTGAGAAAGTTATTCATATAATTGAAGTAACATTTTCTCACTTCTGTAGCCTCTCACTTCAATAGCTAGAAAAGTACACAACTAGGGAAGTATAGTAGAACCATCTATTCATGACCGTTGATAATTCTACTCCTCATCATCGACGAGCTCCATCCTTATTAGTGGGCACCAACCTAGACCGCTCCTCTATTTTATGAGAGCTCCCACATTGATTGAATAAGATCTATTTCTCATTTTTCCACCTGGATTAGTCACTTAACTATTTACTGCATACGCCACCTATCACTATTGAATTTACCCCTTTCACAAGGCATTGGTCCTTAGCGAAGAGGGTGCTTATCCACCCATCTAGCACACCATCCATCCCAATGATCCCATCTACCCTAGCCATCCCAACCTACTCTAGTATAAGGAAGGCCAGGTTATCAGAGGGGAATTTTCCATCCTGCCTGACATAAGGAAAAATTGATATAAAGACATAAGGAAAGCGATGAAGGATGGCTCAACGGAACCATATGGAACGATAAGGAAGGATGTATCAAGAAATATTGCAAAGAGAAGCATAGAGAGTTCTAGTCTGTAGCTTATACAAGAAAGTAAAGTGTATGGTCTAACTCTTCTTAGAATGCAGAGAAAGGATGGGATGGGAAGCTAAGTAGAGCAGAGAGAAGATAAGAAGCGGGATTCCATCAAGCAAGCTTCCATCTCTAGATCAAAAGTCAACAAAATAAGAAAAATCAGAAATTGATGAACCAACAAAATACGAAGGGGCAACACTCAATACTCAGCAAATCGAAATCAATTCCAAATACCTTTTATGGGGCATGTCCTAAAGCCAATGATGGTCTAATCGGAGCCACTAGCATGAGAGATAGAAGTCCTTTCCAGAGTACTCAATCCTTCAAATCTGGTGAATTGAAAAGAAAACCAATAAAGTCAATTTCAAAGCCAATAATGGAAATTCGAGATCGAGAAAGAAAAGTTGTGCTTCAATGTGGCTTCCTTGTTTGTTCCCCTTTCACTATTAGCATGCACCCCACCCCCCATTGGGTGGTATGATGCATGTGGACTACATCCCTAGATAGGAGATTGTTTGGAAGGCTTGTGTTCTGAGGAGATAGAGATTAGTTGATGGTTGTTGCCTATTGGGTTCTTATAATTTGGAGGGTGGGCCTTAGCGTTTAAACATCCACACCCACCTTTATTTACCACACATGCACCCATCCTACTTCATGGTTCCCTTCTCTTTCGGTGTTATCCTTTATTTAAGCTGAGAAACGACTAGGCTGGACTGGAGTGTTCTGCCTTGGCTTGAACAAACTAGAACTAAGAAGATCGATTGTGTGCATGAAATCTATTGAGTCTCCCAAATAGGAGGGTTTACAGCAAGATCTTACCAGTAGGAAAGCCATGCAAGTTATTCAGTCTAATAGCTATTTTAATAATTGACAATAGATGGTAAGTTGTTGAATCTTAAAGGCAAGGTAGCTTATATAGAAGCCTTATGAAAAAATAGATAGTTAATTAGTTGTATTCACTAATAGTTAGATGCTAGCTAGGCTTAAACATATCTTTCTAACTAATGATAGAGAGGTGACTGTATAGATGTAATAGAGACTTTAGCCACTTATTAGAAAGATCAGACAAGGGTAGGATAAGCCGCTGACTCTTGCAACTGAGAGAAGATAATAAATCCTTAAGAAATTAGTGGGTAAAAAAGCAGATCAATGCCATGTAGGGCAGATCGAAGGTGTAGGCTATCATCGATAAAGCACATGATACTCTCGGTGGCATAGATAGAGTAGAGTTAGAGTGATCCGTTAGGACGTCGCTCCCCATTTATGAGGCAGACGCATCGAGTATGGGTTGAGTATTGATTATTGCATGCTACTAAAGCAATATGCGGCCCCTAAATTATCCTATTGTGAACATGGAAAAGAAGGTACTAGTAAATCTTACTACTCTTAGAGCCTACCATTCAAGATTACTCTGTGAACCTGGCATAGATACTGTCAAACCCTACTCTATTAATCAGGCATGGGTACTTTTCAATCTGACTCTTCTAACTAGCATATGATATTTGGAAAATCTATCTCTTATAACATGGCGTAAGGGCATGGGAATTGACATGAACTTGACCTAGGTATTGGGAAGCCTTACTCTTAGAACCTGGCATATAGAGGGCAAATACTATTTTGTAAACCCAACGTATGTATGTGGGAATTGAGATTCTGTGAACCTCACCTTCGAGGGATGGGAATTTCTACTGTGTGAACCTAGTCTAGGTATCGATTTGGCTTAGATGCTTGATTTAGAATCAACAGGGTTATGGCCTTGCAAAAGCACTTGCAGTTGACCAAGTGAAAGAAGCACCAATAACATAGGTGGAGCTAGTTCCAAGCGCAGCACCACCGAATTGAGCAGTCGATCCATCAGTAGCTTACCCACTACCACCTTGCCCAAATCCATCAGTATACCCTGCATAGGCAGAGCTAGGACCATATAGCCATGGCCTTATTCCCTTTTATAGCCTTCCAGGGAAAGAATACAGTTACTAGGAGCTTGGTCGAGTGTTCATTTCTTCGCTGACTACAGGTAGGCTGGCCATTTACTAGGATATCGGATACAATCGACAGTTAGGCTTGGGTTGGTTGGAGAGGGGTGGCTTCAATAAAACAGGTACTCGAGCAAAGTTCAAAAAGGTCGAGTGCTATCTATCTCCATCTCCTTGCGATCTCCTCTTTATATCCCTTCTATCTATCTCTATCTCCCAATCAATAGGTCAAGGGTTGAAAGGGGATGGCCTTATAGATAGTGCATTATAAACTCGGTTCAACAACTGGAAAACGGTGAAATGCCATGGAATATGTCTACTGTATCAGTGAATGAAGTCAGATCATGTCTTGGTTGTTCGGTTCAAATGCAGAATAGAGGAAATATATCACTTTGTGACTTATATAGAACTGGTAAAGTATGCCCCCACTATTTCATTTTTAAGGAGTGTGAGCAGGGCCAACATAATTGGGCCATACATAGCTAGCAAGGGCTAAGATGCATCACTCCCCGGTTTCAATCCCATCCTATCAACCATCATTCTGTATCGAACAAGAATACTAATTTTAGATAGAGAAGGAATGACATGTTATAGAGTTTTGTGAACCCAACATTTCAGACTACCAAGTGAGTCCATCATTAGGGGATGCATCAATAGATATTCTCAAATATTAATGATGTATACATGAGCTATATTTAGGGTGTGTATATATATATATATATATATATATATGTGTGTGTGTGTGTGTGTGTGTGTGTTATTAAAGAAAAGATATAAGAAATTAGATCGATCATTATCCTATTAGTTTTTCATTTATTTAATTATTTATTATTATTATTATTAATTTTTTAATTAATTTGTTTAATTAATTAATTTATTTATTTGATTAATAAATTAAAAGAATAGATTAATCAATTAATTTTATTATTTATTATTTATTAATATGTTTATTAATTTAATTAATTAATTAATTAATTTTATTATTTATTGATTTAATTATTATGTTTATTAATTTTATGTAAAATTAGTTTTTTTAAATAATTTGTTTAGTTAATTCATTAATTTGTTTAACTAATTAAATAATTTGTTTGATTAATTAATTAAGAGAATAGATTAATTAATTAATTTTATTATTTATTGTTTATTAATTTAATTTTATGTATTTATTTCTTTGTTTAATTATTTATTTATTTGATTTGATTAATTAATTAATTAATCCTTACAGATTTGGTGAGTTATTTTGCTATAAAATTATCTATAATTCCTAGAGTTAATTTTTAATTGTTTAGATTTGAGTAATTATGACTATATGCATTTTATTAGTTATATTTTAATATTATCAAATGATTATATGTGAAGTAATCAATTACTAATTTATGTTTATATTTGTTAATTGTTTTATTGTTTAAGGAGGATGTTATATAATTGATGTTTTTGGTATTTATTATACTATTTTTTTAAGAGAGGAGGGAATAGGTTATTTTAAGGGATATGAGTTAATTATTGATTTTTTTAAGATTTCAAGTAAAGGTTTCCAGGTGTTGCTTAGTTTTAATCCATCTCCCCGACTCAATTTGTTCTTCCTTTTTTCTAATTCAATGGCTTCTTTGATTTTCCTTTTAAGATAGTGGTCTTCTTTTCTAACCAGTTTGACTTCTTCCATGTAGATGTAATGAGAGGAAGAGTGAACATGTTCTAATAATGAGATATCCACAGTTCTATTTCAAGCATCAATGTGTTTCCGGGAGAAGTGTTGTCGGGTCCCCTATATATTAATCAATGTGTGGGCCCTTTATCTATAAAAGTGAGTTTGTAACTATGCCTACCCAACCCGAGCTTTTCGACGTTCTCTTACGATACCGGAAAGCTTCATTGGACAGACAACCGACATGCCCATCACATTGCTTTGATATAATAATGGGCCCTACTATTATTACTTACGTTCGCAATCGAAAAATTTTCCTTTGGACTCAGTGTCATTTGCATCTCCACATTGCTCTCCTCGACCAATAAATCAACTCAAATTATTCCCTAGCACTATTTTTGATTCACTAAAAATAAAACTTATTATTCCCAGAAAAAGAATATTAGGATGCAGTTGTCAACCCAACTACCACTTTTATCTTTCACGTGAGAGCTCTCCCTATTTCAAATCTGTTGCTTCTAGGCAGCATTACCTATCTGGCCAAGCAACAAGACAAGTCAAACATTTTGGAGGGCAATGGAAGCAAAGCTAATCCGAGAATCCCAACACACCAATTATTCTATACACAGAGTCAAATACCCAGAGATCCATGAATTAAGGAAATAATTCGAGCAATCTCAAAATCGAGAAACGATGTGGTGCAATCAAAGTTGTGTATGGAGGCAAATGTCTATGTTTGCAATTCAAATGTCTGTGTGTGCAATTCAATAAATATTACATAATAGCGATCGCAAATCTTCCTCGTCCGCAACAAAGTAAAGATAGTAGTTTCATAGAAAATATAGGGCATAATAACATTTTGCAAGAGGGGATAGAGGATTAAGTGCAAAATGCAGAGTGAGCACGATTGCAAAAGAAAAAATGAGAAATGTTTTCAAGAGAAGTGTGGTTAGCAGTATGAGAAAAGCAGTGTGAGCAGTGTGGGTAGCAGCAAGAGCAGTGAACAGTAAGCAGTGAGCAGTGTGAGAGAAGAGGTATCGAGCAGCAAGCAAGCAGCAGCAAATGCATTCAAACTTGACAAAGGAACCAGAAATTTCAGAACATGTGGAGACAAATGATTTAGGACAAGTGAAAATTGCCTCATCCGCCAAAGCTAGGAAGTGGGTTTGGGTCAATGCCAAACAATATTCGGGCATTTTAAAACAAAGAATAGGCCCTCTAAAATGGGAGCAAACAAGGAAGAAATGGTCTAAAAAGAAAAGTAATCGAGCCCTTCACAAAAAGCACTCAAACAAGTCTCCTCCACAAGCACATCGCAATAAGAAGTCCAAAGGAAAATTCGTCGATGATTCTGCCTTATATAGTCTGACATTCACACCTCTCACCTGGTCATCTGATCTTTATGTGAAAGAATTGTTAAATGAAAAACAAAGGATGGAGGTTTTAGAAGCTAAAGGGCAATAAAGAGATCATAAAATTCATATAATAACGGATGAGAACAAGGTGTTAGCAGAAAGAAATAAAATTTTAAAAGAACAAGTGGCATTGCTACAGGAAGCTCTCCTGATAGGGAAGACATAATGGAAACGCATGAAGGCAGATGACAAAACATAAAGAAATCTGTAGTGGAAAGTACAAAGGTGGTGAATGTGAAATCATCCTAGGATTAAGGGAAAATGATTGCCCAAATAAACAACCATGAAGAGAACGCAAGAGAAGAAACGAAAAGAGATTTCACCAAAGTTTCCAAAACTTGGGCTCAAGTTATTAGCAATTCTGCTAATAAGGAAGGAGAAACAAATATTTAGGTTGACAACACGCAAGATATGAAGGCAAGGAAAGACAAAATAGGATAGCAAACATAATTATTAAAGGGGTGAAAGACTATGGGAAAAATGAATGTACTCTTGACCTTGCAAGAGACTTCTTGAAAGACAAGTTGCTATGGCAAGGACAAATATGCCAAGCATGGAGGGTGGTTAAGTTTAACGGGGAGAGAGCCAGGCCCATAAAAGTCATTATGCCTAGCTTGTGTGATACATATATTATTCTAAGCAAGAAACATCTCTTGAGGGGTTCTCGTTTTTTTCTAGAAGAAGATTTAACTGTAAAACAACAGGAGGAAAGAAGGGAGGAAATTTTAAAGGTTAGGGCAACAAGAGATGAAGAAAAGAGAGCATGGATTTATAAAGGCAAAGCTGTGATAGCACAATCTGGACCTCCTTCCAAAATAGAGCAGCAAGATGGTAATAAAGAAGAGGCAACAAACTCTTCAACAGGAAATCAAAAAGCAAGGTTGATATGGGAAAATAGGGACAAAGATTCAAATGTGAGTCTTGCATGTCAAAATAAATAGCAATCAAGTCATACCTAGGTTTCCTTAAGATTAGTTTGTTGGAATTGCATAGGTTAACCATGGAGACGAGGACCTAGGTTAGGGCCTATTGCGGAAAATAGAGACATAATTTGCCTCATAGAAACACATGAGCATGATGGGTGCAAGACATCTTTGTTTGAAGGATACTGGAAGATGGCAGTGTGGAACAAGGCAGCAGGGAATGGCAAAGGGCATGGGGTATCATGGTTTTAGTAAGGGAGAAAGAAGGTCGTCTCATTCAGTTAGAAAAAGAAGACTCAAATAAGCAATTCATTTGGTTTAAAATATCAGAAAATGGAAACCACATCAGAATTGCAACATGCTATTTTGCGCCACAGGTTTCAAAAATCTACGAAGGTAGAGGTTTTTACCACAAAGATCCATTTGCGGCTTTAAAAGTAGATATTGCAACATATTCGTAGCTAGGTGAAGTCCTTATAGTGGATGATTTCAATGCTAGGACTGCAAGTGAGCAAGCTAGCATTCTTTGTTGTAAAGATGATTGTGACCCTATTTGGATTACAGAAGACAGTAATCATTAGTGGGAAAGAATTTCAGAGGACAAGGGCTGCAATCTCTTTGGTGGACAATTGCTTACTCTATGTGGGGCCTTTGATTTAGTCATTTGTAATGGCTTGACTAGATGGGAAAAGTCCGGTAATTTCACTTGCAATACTTACAATGGAGCAAGTGTGGTAGATTATGTAATTT
>Ga0068628_1001384_pt1 | contig 10011 bp, 5 predicted proteins | sample InSIn2gowninarea_FD_77431 | JGI IMG/M metagenome (GOLD analysis project Ga0068628, IMG submission 77431) | Clean room microbial communities from NASA Spacecraft Assembly Facility at Jet Propulsion Laboratory, Pasadena, California, USA -... ... | reverse complement strand
GCCTATAATATTATTTTATTAACTAAAATGATAAATCATTTACATTATCGATATTAAATAAGTAATTATTACATAACAACTATTTTTAATTAAATATCATTTAAAGATAATTTACCTAGGTTTTAAGCTAACACAACAATCACCATGAATGAGCATTTACTCACATTCTCCAATTCTTGCCACAATATTAGCGAAAAGGAGAACGACACATCAATGTAATTTTTCTTTAATACCATTCATTGTAGAGTTTTTGTTGATTGAACTTCAAACTACTTCCCAAATCCTTCTCCATTAGGAAAGAGATTCCTTATTAATTCAAAGATACATATGGGAAGCCTTGAAAAAACATTGATCTCTTACCTCATTAAAATAATGTTTCCTTCTTTGATCTAAATTTATGAAGGAATGAAATGAAATACAAATTTAAAATAGAAACACGAAAATACACTAGAGATGAACTTTAATTAATTAATAAAGAATGTTTAAAATTGAATACATGTAGAATGAAAGCAAACTAGCTAAGGGAATGGTAGTTTATCCCTGAGAAGAGATGTAAATCTACATGTCTTCAGCTCAAGGCCCTTCTTCTCATGAAGAAATAATTGGAAACCATAAAAATACAAAACCATAACCCTAGGAGATGATCCACCAAAAAAGTTGGTTGAAACGTCCAAGAAAAAATTCAATATAGGATTAATCCATAAAAACAATAAAAAAAACAAAATGGATCACAGGAGCTTGAAATCAAAGGATAATATTATTTGGAAATGATTCATGTATTTTAGGAAAGTTCTATTGATAAGCCATAGTACTAGACCCTCATGTAGTAACGAAGCCTCTTTACAAGTTAATAATATTCAATGTAAAGAATCTTGTTATATTGTAAGTATTAATTTTTAATTTTAAAAATGTTATAAAATTATATGAAAATAAAATATTTATAGAATATTTTTATTTCCAAATGAGTTATTGTCTTTGGGTATGTTGTATTTATAATCCATGGTATTATCCCATCATCTTGTACAAAGCCTAAATTATTATAGCACTTGTGAATATAAAATTTTCTTAGAATTTTTATAGCTTAATATAATTTTTGTATTTTAAAATTCAATATAAAAAGACAAAAAAATAAAATTTACATTTGAAAACATCAACATTTTTTTTAATTATCAAAATATTTATTTTTTAAAAAAATTAATAAAATGATAGAATCTATTTAGGAATTTCAAACATATACAAGCCTATTAAGACAGGCATAAATTCTAATGAGGTGTAATTGAAGCAACTACTAGTAAAGAGCTTGATTAGGTACTCATATAATTTTCCCTATTAAATATTTTGAATGAATTTCCAAGCTAGTTTCACTAAGGAAAAATAATAATGACATGAGTTTATGTGTCTAATTCTAGGCTTTGAATAAACGAAGTTTTAATAATAATTTCCATCTTGGTGATATATAGTTTATTTTATACATGTAAAAAATATGCAAATCATGATGTAAAGTGTTTTCAGAGTTGGAAAAATAATTTATCTCCTCATAGGTTAATTAATTAAATTTTGTTAGATCACAAACTTTTGTGATCCGTGATGTAGAGAATAGTCTTTTGGATTAATCACATTGTAAGGATTGGGTCGATGTTTCAAACCAACTAATGTGGTTAATCGTTAGGACAAGGTGATAAACAAGACCACGTGAGAGAATAAATAGGGGGGATGCATCAATGTTTAGGGAAAGCCATCCAAAATTAGCCGTTGGTGAAAATTTATGAATGGATAAGAGGTAAATTAAAATAATTGATATTTAATTAAAAATAGTTGTTATGTAATAATTACTTATTTAATATCGATAATGTAAATGATTTATCATTTTAGTTAATAAAATAATATTATAGGCTTAACCTATTGAGAGTGTATCTATGGATTAAAATGATAATTATTTTATATAATATTACTACTATTTAAAATTATAATGTTGAGTCATAAATAAGTTGTTATGTGATGAATTTGTTAGTGATGATATTAAATTAATAAATTTTTATTTACCATTTCAAATAATAATATTATTTGTGAATAAATTATCAATCTAGATAATAAAATAATCTCTATGATATTATTCGGGATGACTTATTCAATGTGAGTTAACATCATTAATTAATATATTTATTGATTAAAAAGCTAATGATAACTAAGCATAATCTATTTATATAGTATTAATACTATTGAAAATAAACTAGATAATAATATTTGGTTTATGTAATGAATTAGTTAGGGATGATATTAAAAAAATAAATATATTTACCCATTCAAATGATAATATTATCTATGAATAATATAATATATAAAAATACTAGATAGGAACGGCCTATTCAATGGGATTAGGTGGAAAACTAGTCATTATCATGATGTAATAGAAGGGGTTAATATTATTTAATAATTTATGTACCAATCTAAATCATAAGATTATCTATGAATAATAATATTAGTTAGGATCAACCTATTCAATGGGATTAGGTGGAAAACTAGTATTTATCATGATCAAAAAATGGGTTAAAGTTATTTAAAGTAATTAATAAAGAATTAATCATTATGTAATAAATAAATTAATGATATTGTGACCAAAATAATTATCTAAGATTCTAATAGTTAAAGTGTATAAGGTTGTCATGAAATATTCAAGATAAATATTATGTCTAATCTATTATCAAATAACCAAAATTGAAAAGGTCTCTTAGATGGAATTAAACATCAAAGGGAAGAATATCCTCATTCAAAAGGGGAAAAAGAAAGAACGGGAAGAATGATAGAAAAACAACAGAGGAAAGAAAAGAGATGAGGGTGAGGAAATGGCGGAGGAGCTAGGAAGTGAGAACTAAAATCCAACGATCATCCCTATTGAGGTTTTTGGCATGCATCTCAATCTCAATTGCTTCCCTAAGTTTCCTGTGGTGGAAATAGTCAATTTTAGCACCGACTCTTGTTTCTTCAATGTAGACATGGTGTTTAGATTTGTCAGCATGTTCTGCAAGGGTTGAGGTGCGGGAGCGATTCTGTGTGATACCAGTCGCATGTTCACTAATACTCTTGTTAATAGATCTTCCTGTTTCCCCAATGTAGGGGATACCATAGTAGCAGGGAATGAGGTAGATCACTTTTGATTGCTTCGTATTGATAGGGTCCTTGGCATATCTAAGAGAATTTTTAATGGTATTTCAAGGATGGAAGGAGGAAGAGACATTAGTATGCTTAAGAATATGGGTTATCTTATCCTTGGTTCCTTAGATATACTAGAGATAAACCTTAGGAATACGATGAGGAGGAGCAAGTTTAACTTTCTGCTCTTTTTTGGCTTTGCGAAAAGCCTTAAGGCTAAGGGGTTTGCTATACCCATTGTTTTCAAAAAACTCAAGAAGATTAGACTTATCCTAATTAAGATGGTCACTATGAGAGATTCTTAAAGCTCGAGTAGTGAGAGTGCTGAGAACCCCAAATTTCTGAGCAAGGAAATGATGAGAACTCGCATGGAAGTACTATTCTGTATGAGTCTTCTTTCAAAAAACTTGGTGATAAATGGAAGCATCATCCCTCCTGGAAATGAGAATGTGAAGAAAGGGAAGGTGACCCTTCTCCTCACCCTCCATACTGAACTTGATGGAATCTGATTGAGAATTTAGGTGGTTGAGGAACAAATCAAGTTTCTCCCTTCCATCAGGCCAGATGTCACACATGTCATGGACAAACCTCTTCCATTTTTTAGGATGGCTAGTTTTCCACCTAATCCCATTAAATAGGTCATCCCTATCTAGTATTTTTATAGATAATATTATTTATAGACAATGTTATGATTTGAATGGGTAAATAAGTTATTATTTTTAATATCATCCCTAACTACTTCATTAGATAAACCAAATATTATTATCTAGTTTATTTTTAATAGTATTAATACTATATAAATAGATTATGCTTAGTTATCATTATCTTTTTAATCAAAAAATATATTAATTAATCATTTTAACTCACATTGAATAGCTCATTCCTAATAATATCATATAGATTATTTTATTATCTAGATTGATAAGTTATTCAGAGATAATATTATTATTTGAATTAGTAAATAAATAAATTATTAATTTAATATCACCACTAACAAATTCATCACATAACAACTTATTCTCGACCTAACATTATTATTTTAAACAATATTAATATTATATAAAATAATTATCATTTCAATTGATAAACACACTTTAAATAGGTCAACCCTAATAAAATTATTTTATGAATTAAAATGATAAATCATTTACTTTTTTGATATTAAATAATTAAGTATTACATAAAAACTACTTTTAACTAAATATCAGTTATTTTAATTTACCTCTTATCCATTCGTAATTTTTCACCAACTAATTTTGGACGACTTTCCGTGAAGATTGATGCATCCATGTGAATGAGGATGAACTACATTAGTTGGTTCAAAAGGTCGACACAATCCTTACAATATGATTAATCTGAAAGACTAATTAATTTTATCGTCAAAAATTAATTAAAATCCTAAGGCAAAAATTTAATTAATTCTAGGTCATAGGTGAATTTAAATTCTCCAAAGGAAAAATTCGTCGATTCTTAAAAAATAAATTTTAAGAGATCCAGGGACTAAAGTAAATTAATTATTTTAATAAATTTTAAGCCTTTGATCCCAAGAGTTAAGTCAAGGTCAAAATTTTGGGGAAATTAATTCCAAAATTTAATTTTTTAATTAATGAAAATGCATTTAATTGAAAAAATTCGAATTTCCCCAAATATTTAAAAATTTCAATGGATGAGATTAAAATAAATTTTAATCCTAGTCAACGGTCAATATTGCTTTGATGAGGATCACTCGAAGTAGCCGTTGGATGATTTATATTTAAATATGAATTCATTTGTCAGTGAATTCATCTGATCTTTGAGTCGTGTGCTAAACAAAATCTCTAGTGTAATCTTTCTTGAATAATAAAGAAAGACTTTGGTGTTAAAAATAAAAAATAAAAAATAAAAAAATAAAAAAATAAAATGTTGTCACAAAAAGTGTCTAGGCACCATGACAACGTTTCAAAATAAGGATTAGAGTACCTTGTTAGACTCTTGGGATGAGAAATGTGAGAATTAAAATGTATAATGATATAGTTATAAAATTAACTGATGTGAGACATCTACTTGAGTTGTGAAATAATTTTATTTCTTTGGGAGTATTGGACTAAAAAGGTTATAAGTTTATAGGCTAAGGTGAAGTGTTTAAGGTTTTAAAGGGTTCTCTCATTGTTGTGAAGGCAGAGAATATCGTGAACCTTTATACACTCAAACGAATTATTGAGGTGATGGTGGCAATGACTGTGTTTGAGAAGGAAGAAGAATATACTTGCCTATGGCATCAACAGCTTGACCACATGAGTGAAAAGGGCCTTCACATATTGATGAATTGCAAATTGTTTCCTAATTTGAAATTCTTGAGTTTGGATTTTCGTAAAAATTGTGTATATGGAAAGCAATGTAAACAAAAATTTGAAATTGGAAGTCATAATAATAAAGGAGTTTTGGACTATATTCATTCTGATATTTAGGGACCATATACTACAATATAATATGGAGGTGCATCTTACTTCATAATATTTATTGATGATTATTCCAAGAAAGTTTGGGTCTATATGCTTAAAAGAAAAATGGATCTATTTGATGTCTTTAAACAATTTAAAGCTATTTTTGAAAAAAAATGGACAAGTCAATTAAATTTTTAAGAAATGATCTTGCTAGTGAATTTACTTCCATAGAAATTGAACAATGTTGCAAGCGTGAAGGGATTCTTACACATAAAATGGTTGTTATACTCCTGAGAAACATGGAGATCTTAAACATATGAGTGAGACAGTTATCAAAAGATCTAGAAGCATGATCAACAATTCTAACCTACAAAATGAGTTGTGAGTAGAAGCAATATCTACTGCGTATTATTTAGCAAAACATATCACCTTCAGTTGCCATTAATTGTAAAATTCTTGGAGAAGTTTCTTCTTGTGTGTGTGATTATTCACATTTAAGGATTTTTGGTTCTAATGCTTATGCTCTTATTCAAAAGAACCAATGTTCTAAGTTAGACCTAAAAGAAAAATATGTTTTGTTGAATATGATGATGTCGTAAAATGATAGAGGTTGTGGGATTCTTCTTCACATAAGATAATCATTAATAAATATGTAATGTTTGATGAATATTCTCTTCTATAAATTTGATGTTGGAAAACTTGAATTGGAATAGGTACCGCCAAATCATTGAATTGAGTTTGAGACTCAACGTTTTTTCAGAAATTCAGAATGAAGAAGAGACATCTGATAAAAAAGGCGAATAAGATGTAAATGAATAATTATGAACCAATTTAGCAACCAATCACTCTAAGGAGTTCTAGAAGGGAAATGACACCCAAAATGTATGAGCATTTTTCTTCCACTATTGGGTTGATTAATAAAGATGGGGAGCCTTCTTGTTATCACGAATAAAGGGATGATGCACATAGTGAAAAAATGGAGAAGGCTATGGACGAGGAAATTGATTCCTTAGCCAAGAACAAAAACTGAGATCTTGTATATGTTTATGGAAGTATATAGATATATAAGTCAAGGCCGATAAAAAAAGGTTATTTGAGGTAGAAGGTATTGACTTTAATGATATTTTTTTCACCTTGAGACATCTGATGAAAAAGGTGAATAAGATGTAAATGAAAATTATGAACGAGTTCAACAACTAGTCACTCTAAGGAGTTCTACAAGGGAAATAAACACCCAAAAGGTATGAGTACTTTTCTTGCTCTATTGTGTTGATTACTGGAGATGGGGGAGTCTTGTTTTTATCACAAAGAAATGGATGATACACATAGTGACAAAGGAGAGAATGCTATGGATGAGGAAATTGATTCCTTAGCCAAGAACAAAAACTAAGACCTTGTATATGTTTATGGAAGTATACAAATATATAAGGTGATGCTGGTAGAAAAAGGGTATTCTAAGATAGAAGGTATTGACTTTCATGATATTCTTTCACTCATCGTAAAACTTTTTTCTATTCATAATGTGTTAGCACAACCTACATTACTTATTTTGATTTAGAAGAGTTAGTTGTTAAAACAACCTTTCTTGATGCAGATTTGAATGAAGAGACATATATGGAAAAACCTAAAAGTTTTGTACAAGATCAAAAAAAAATATTAGTTTGGAAGTTTAAGAAATCACTGTATGACCTTAGGTAGTCTCCAAGGCAGTGGTACAAGAGGTTTGACTCCTTCATGGTGAGCTATAAATTCACTAGACGTGAGTATGATCACTTTGTGTACTTTAAGGGTTTCAATGGCATATTCATTATATTGGTAATTTATTCTGATTCTATGCTTATTTCAAGTAAAATCATGGAAGAAATGAACACGTTAAATGATTAGATTTCTAGAACATTTGATACAGAGAGAGAGGAAAAATGGAAATATCTTCTTATCACAAGAAAAGTATGTGGAGAAAGTACTTGAAAGCTTCGTTATTGACAATGTAAACCTTGTTACTGTTCCTTTCGCTTGCCATTTTAAACTTTATTCAGGTTTGAGTCCTAAAAATGATGAATACAAGAGGTATACGTCATGTGTACCATATGAATATGAGGTATGAAACTTACTGTATGTGATGGTATTTACAAGACTTGACATTTCATATGCACTTAGAGTTGTAAGAATGTTCCTGGACAATCCATGAGAAGAACATTGGTCATCACTGAAATGGGTTCTTAGATATTTTAGAGGCACAAGTGAGCATTGTGTCATCTTGCTCTTGTAGGTGGAGAAATTAGTTGTATGTCAAATCTTCAAGAAAAATATGATTGGCCCACTATTGAAGCAAAATATATAGCTGCTTCAGATTCTTGTAAAGAGGAAATATGATTGAAAGGTCTACTTTATGAGATTGGAAGGATGCAGGAGAAAGTGAATGTATTTTGCAACACTAAGAGTGGTATTAATTTGCCTACAAATCCATCTTATCACACCAAAACTAAGAGAATTGATGTAAGGTACCATTTCATAATACATGTGATCAATGGCGAGAAACAAGCTTTGAAGAAGGTCCATACACAGGAGAATCATTCAGACATGTTAATAATGAAAGCTTGAGTAGACAAGTTGCGATGGTATTCGGCTTGTCTTAGCTTGTAGAAGAGATGATGAATGGCTATGGGAAACTTTAGGAAAATTGTTTTCAAGGTGGATATTATTAGAAATGACAACAAATTATCATTAAATGTATTGATGTAATTAGTAAAATTGAGTTACTGTATAATACGTTTTGTAACTATAGGAAGTTACCTAACAAAATATGTCATATTAAATTTGTGATTGCATGAGAGGCTTGATGTAATTATTGGAGAGATAATTTTCACCTAAATCAATAAGAATTCCAATCCCTTCCTTCGCGGAGTTTTCCTTAACACACTCTGAGGGTTTTACCATGAAATTTTGTTTGTCTCTGATTGTGCCTTCAATTTATGTTTATTGTATATTTATTTCTTTTTTACAGGCTTTAAAACCAGCAAAGCCTATATTTCATGGTGGGAGAGCTCCATGCAATCATCCAACACTGGAATTCATGCAGGATGGCCACAATTGTCATGTCCCTATAACAATGTTTTTTCCTTTCTATTGAGGCATGTTTTAAGCTTTTATTAACATCCAATCACGATATGGAACTATACATAACTCTATATAGGTATTGAATTTTATAATTATATAGTTTAAACATAGATTAAGGGTAGTAAGCCATTTCCCCTTCCACTTCTTTTGTGTGATGTTCCCTTATTTTTTGTAAATACTATGGTAAAAATGTTTATTTTTGTTAACATCATTTTGTTTTGGAGGCTTCTCAATATTCTTTACCTTGGTCATTAATTTATTTGGACACTATTTGTGGTATATTCATACCATGTATCTGGGTATGCCAATTTATAGTTTAGTTTGTATTTCATTATAATTTATAATATCTCCACCTTTTTGGGGTCCACCCAGCTATTAACTCTCTCTCATATCAGATGGGTTCTTTGCTTACTAAGCCCATGTGATGTCATGTGACTGTGTTTATTGTGCTCATGCCATGTAGCCTCTATTCACATGATAGAAAGTTATTTTTCCCCCATATACCATGGATGATCATGATGCAACGAAATATATTGAAGATTTGAAATTAAAGCCTTAAACTAAAACCCTATTGTTGTGCATACCCTAGCATTTTTTCTAGTTTTGAACTAGTGATGCTTGCTCTGAGTATCATGTTTGTAATCCTAATGTCAATTTCTTACCAACATTTGAAACTAGCTATAGAATGTAGAAGCATATATGGTTTTTCCATCGCTAAATAATCCAATCTAAGATCTCCAATGAAGGCATATATATTTACGAAAATTAGTTACTTTGTAGTATCATTTCTCCTCCTTTCATTGTTTATCCTTACTTGTTCCTTCAAGGATTTCATTCCTAGTGAGGAATCCTTACTGTGAATCATCCAACCGCGTTATATCCTACTTCCTAATCTACAAGTAACCTAATTTAGTGTTTATTTTGTTCTAGGGTTAACTTGTTTATTTTTTTTCCTGATCTATGGTATTATTTGAATGTAGGGTGATTACTTTGGTTACTGGAGGTCTAGATAGCTTAAATCACTTTGGCATTCAAGAAAAAAATATTACGTGCACTTCTGATGTTATACATACTCAACCTCATTTACTTTTCCTCCTTTGATTTACCCTAATGTAATAGTCATAACACTATAATAATTCGTTTAGATATTATATTAGGAAATATGAGTGTCCCAAATACTACAAAATTCAAGTATAACTATGATAAAGTTAATCTTTCAATTTTTCTATTTAGAACTCCTACCCTCAAAATATAATCAATACTTGATTAGGAATATACAATACAAAAAACCAAAGTGGTTCAATTGTCCACCCACTTTGGG
>Ga0068628_1001381_pt1 | contig 10021 bp, 11 predicted proteins | sample InSIn2gowninarea_FD_77431 | JGI IMG/M metagenome (GOLD analysis project Ga0068628, IMG submission 77431) | Clean room microbial communities from NASA Spacecraft Assembly Facility at Jet Propulsion Laboratory, Pasadena, California, USA -... ... | reverse complement strand
GAAGACCTAGAATATGAAGAGAATAAAGAAGATTTTGAAGAATATCTCCTCACTAAAATTATGGCTTTCATGGAAGAGATTAACAATTTGAAAAAGGAAAATGAGGAACTTAAGAAGAAAGTGCAAGTTGGTGACCAGGACAAGACAAGGAAGGAAGTTGATCTTGTTAAGCTTCAAGTACAAGAAAGAGGAGAGGATCTCACCAAGATTAAGGAAGAATTTCATCAAAACAAGAGAAAGCATCATGAAGAAGTCATATCCATGAAAAATCAATCGGATAAGGCAAAGAAATGGGAAGATACCTTGTCAATCCATCTTGAACAAAAGCACAAGAGCTTGAAAAAACATGAAGCGGAGATTGATTAATACAAGGAAGAGGTCTCCTCCCTTACATGTCAACTAGAAGAAGCAAGGAAACAAGCACAAGGATCTGAGAAGGTGATGGAAGCTTTGATATTCATAGAAGGACAAGTTGATGAAACAAAAAAGGAAAGAAACATCATGATATGCCAACTAGAAGAAAAGGATGATTACATCACCAAGTTAAAATCAGAAATCACTTCTCTTAAGGCCCAATCATGTGAAGCAACCAAGATGATGAAAGAAATGAAGAAGAAACTAGTTATGAAATATGAAGATTGTGAAAAGTTGAAAGGAGAAATTGTATTTCTTAAAAAGCAAGTTGTCTTTCTGAATAAGAACTTGAAAATATCTCAAACCCTAGATGACATCTTAAGTCATCAAAGGTCTCCCCTTGATAAACTAGGTCTTGGCTATGTAGGTGAATCCTTAAGAAAGAATGATAATGCTTCAAACAAAAAGTATGTGAGGAAGCCTGGAAGAAATGTTGATGCTCCCAGCAAAGGCAAGAGTCAAGTTGGCATTGGAAGAAATCATACTCCAAGAAGAAATGCAAATGGTGTCAAGTATGTAAGAAGCAATGGTTATCATCAAAGGATCCCAACACAAAAAGACTTCAAAAGTACATCAAGGAAACCTTTTTATCCTAGGTATCAAAGTATATTTCTTGGTTATTGTTATTCTTGAACAAACTGTGGGCACATGGCAAAAGATTGTAGGGCATATCACAAAGACATATATAATGGTCCTTGTCAATATCCTAGAAGAAATTTTGCAAGAAGTCATGATTTCTTATTCATGAATAAGATGGAGTGCTTCAATTTCCATAACATTGGACATATGGCATGTGACTGTAACTTGACTTGGGTCCCTTAACAAGCTAAAACTATGTCAACCAAGCTAGAGAAGAAAGTTACACAAGTATGGAGAAGGAAGAAAATTATATCTGGAAGTCTCTTGATCACTCTAGCCAATAGTACATGTTGTTGATTTGATGAAGTCATCCTTGATATTCCAAGTATTTGATGGCGAGACTCTGCCAAAAAGGAGACCATGCATATAGTTAGATGGAGTTTGTGATTCTTGAGAATTCTTGCAAAATCTATTCGTGAATAGGCCCTATGAAATTCTTGATGAGTCATACATGGAAAATCATCTTTTTTTAGATCATCTCTTCGGAGCAACTCCATTGAAGAACATAATCCTTATTCATCTGATGGACTATTGTTGAGTATCTCTTCATCTGATCACAAATAAAGTAATCTTTCTTGAGTTAAAGGAGTTTATGAAGGCAGAGAGATTTGGTTCATCATGTTAGAGCCTAGATTGACCTCAAGCTGAAGGAAGGAAATATGAGGATAACCACAAACTAAGCTTAACTTTGTAGCTAGCCCTACCAGGTCGGGAGAGGGCTCTCTCCTTATGAAATTAAGTTGGGATGTAGGGTGTTCTATGGGGCAAGGTAGGTATAGGCTTTTACACTTGAAATTGATTTAGGTGAGATGTCTAAGATGGGTGAGGAGCTGAGGAAGGCATGTAAAGATCATGTACCATTCTCAAACAGCAAAAAACATAGGATACTAAATGGTTTCCCAAGGCAGAGCACTGTAAACAATGAATTCTACCTATCTATCTTGATATCATTCAATTAGAAGTAGTGAAATAGATTGTGGCATACATAAAACATGTGAAAAATTGATAGCAAAAGAAGAAACTATGCAAGAGCACCATACCACAGGTATCCCATAAAAATAGCTGCAACTCCTATTAATTTCCTTGCCAAACTACTTACAATGATGTACAATATTGTTCAAAGCATCCAAGTGAATCCAACCCTTGCAAATGGGAAAGAAAATACATAATATAGAAAACAAAACCACTCATCCTGACCATTAGGAATTGACTCCATGAGAAGAGGGGCTGTTACAACCATTTCTAAACATGGACCAGGAATATAGACAGTCAAACTACTTGCCTCTATAAGCATGGAAACTAATTCATTAGCCTCAAAACCACCTCTAACTAATGAATCTACCCTCTAACATTGTTTTACCATTACAATTACATACAATGTCATCAATTACATCATAAAAACAACCAGGAGGAGAGATAAAGTGAATTCATAGTGAAAACAAGCGAAATTTTAATTTTCTAGGCAAATTGGTCAAAAGCACAATGCCACTAGTCAAAAGCATAGTGCCACTTTCCACCTGCTTTTGAAGGCCTTCCCCTTAACCAAATTGATCCCAAGATAGCTCATTGGAAAGGTATTCAAGTCTAGGTTCCGGAAAAACTTGAATTTTTGAATTTAGAGGTCATTTGTCCACTTAGAACGTGAATCTCCCAAGACTGCTTCTGTGTGTCCAAAATGAGGCAGAGAGGTCATTTTTCAGTAGTTTTTGGACCTTTTGGTGACTTAGATTTGCTTCAAAACTTCTAAAAATTTCCAGGGTGTATGTTCTCATCCTATTGAATCCAAATATGCAAACCTTTTGTTAATTTTATGCTCTAGGGAAAAGCGCAGTGCCTATGGCACTGCGCTTCTAGGCCAGTTTTCTGTGTTGAAAATTTTAAAATTTACAAAATGCAAAAACTTTTCAAAACTTTCCCAAATTTGGCATGGGACACCACCATTAGCTACTTTGATGGGCTAAGGAGGCTTCATCCAACATCTTCAACCTATCTTTCTTTTTCTTGCCCTCTAAGGCTCTCCTCAGCCTAGCTTTTAGCTTCCTAATCCTCATATTACATATTTTGTTGCGGGTCATGTAATGGTAGGCCATGTGTCGAAGAATTTTATTATCCTTGTTGGCCTTCTCAATTCGTCCTTCAAGATGTATGTTTACCCTCTCATGCCATGTTTCCATATCATTCTCAATATCTTGCTCAATAGGAGTAAACTTGACAGAAGCCTCTTTAGCCATTTGCCTATTTGCTTTAATCGTTTGTAGCTCCATGAGGACTTGTTTGTCACTCAATTGTTTGTTTTCCTATTCTAGATAGTTGATGATGAACTTGGCTCTCTCCAAATTGTTTTCCAAAGCTTGTATTTGAGCTTCCCTATCTTGAATGATGATATCCTTGACAGTCTCTTCATCCTAAGCTTCCAAGTCAATGATGTCAACTCCATGATGAGTAAAGTGTTGCTGTGGCTCCTCATGCTCAATGAGATCAAAATCTCTTTCCTCCTCATCACCAAGATCTTCCTCCTACACTTTTTCCTTGCCTTTTATCAACTTCTTAATCTGTACATGTTTTGTTGATGACGAAGGCAAAGCCCCTTCCAGACCTTGTGAAGCAAACATTTTCCTGTGGATTGATGACGAAGGCAAGGCCCCTTCCACACCTTGCAGAGCAAGTACTTGCCTAGCAGCTACGAAAAATCTCCTTGTGCCTCTCTTATATGTTAAATACACTGGCACCTCAGCAATTTTGGTTCCTTAGCCTCTTCCCTTGTTTCTCTATGGCTAGAAGGCCCACCTTCTTCTTGATGCACTGGTGAAGGGATCTGTGGACCTTTGAACATCTCATGAACAATGAAAGTCTCCCATGGAATTTTAAGAAGCTAAGCTAGTGTAGAAAAATGATTTTAATAACAAAGGAATGGTATATGTTGTTCAACTTCTGGGGGTATGGTTTCATTTGTATAATATGTGTCATTTTCTCAATGTTTCTAAACATGAAGTAAGGGAGATTCAACATCTTTACTCTAGTGAAATGCACGAGGAATCTAATATGATAGGATATAATTGGGAGAACCTACCTTCACAAGTGAAGTACTTGATAATAATCCTCATCAAAGGCACACACCTATGTTCCAAAAACTTAAAGGGGAATAATCTCTTCATTTGATTTCTATATTTAGCCTTAATATAAAGCTCAAAGTAACTCTCATCAAGGTCCTGAACCTTGTACCATTTTTCACCCACATTAGGGATTCTAGTGGCCTCTGAAATGATAGCTGACGAAATTGTGAAGGTTACTCCAGCGAGTGTCACCTCATTGTTATGCAAATGAGTTACAAAAAGTCTGGCTAGCTCATGGTGAAACTGAACTCTCTCCACAATTTCACAAAATTCAAAACATGCTTGGTGCCTGAAACAAGAAACTACAAGTGGGTAGGCCTGTAATTCCCTCAAGCTAGTGGGATCCTCCCTGATGATTTTTCCTCCTTTATGGGGCTTCCTCTGTTGTTTATGTCTCTCATGGAGCTGTCACTAAGTGTCTCTTCTTCATACTCATAATCACTCTCTCTTTCCATTGTTTTCCTTTGGCTTTGAACAATATGGTTATATATGGATAGTTGTGGATAATTGATGTGAAGGAATGGAATGGGTAGAGTCTATGGATGATGGGGTTTGAGAAAAGTTGTGTGTGAATAAGGTTTAGGGAGAATGTATGTGGGAGTGGGGTTTAGGGAGAGTGTGAGTGGAGTTTAGGGAGAAATAAAAAGTGGATAGAGTAAGAAAACAATAGTAGAGTGAGGATTTCAATTCATGAGACAATTTGTAGGGAAACTAGGGTTTTGATTTTATAGGTGAAAAACTACAAAAAACTTGAGATAAAACCCTAAACAACAAGCGATATTAGGATACTTACTTGCAAAAGATGGAAACTTGAAGAAATTTGGTGGAATTTGGTGATTTGAGGTGATTTGGGGCTTTGCTGGGAAAAGCGCAGCACCACCTATAGGAGCATAGTGTCGGCCTCAAATCGCAACGCCCATGTATTTTTACACTGGGCAAAATCTCCAGAAGCGCAACACTGGCTTCAAAGCACAGCGCCACCCCTTAGAACCGTAGCGCCACTTCAAGCTCAATTTTCACTACCTTCCTAATGTCCAAATTCAGCATGTCATAGCTCGTTGGAACTCTTGTCGAGTATACTTTCTACAACATCTTGAATTTTTCAATTTGGAGCTCATTTTCCTTGTCAAAAGCTCAATCTCCCAAGACTGGTCCAAATGTGCACAATGAGGCTGCAAAAATGCATGGTGATGTTGCAGTCAACTTTTGAAGGTCTTCCTCAACTCAAAATTAAGCTCATATAGCTCATTGGAAATATTCTTGTGTCTACTTATCAGTTGACTCATCAAGCAAGTCATTTGGTCATTCCATCTAGGAGAAAAGTTGATCTTACCAAGGTTACTCCAGAGGTGCATCAACCCTCCTAAGGCAAATGATGTTTTCGAAATTTCTCCCAAACCAGGAAACCTGTGTAAAAACTGAAAGAAGCTTTTCTTCTTGTGTCAATGATGGACAAAAACCTCTCTCACGTTTGTCAAATTCATCTTCTATTTTTGAGAAACACAGTTTGAATAAAAACTGTCTCTTATGTGTGGTGAATGGCTTGTTCCTTGGAATGACTTCTCGACAAATGATGGAGACCTAATGTTTGATGATATGAAATAGCCTCATACCTTCTGATATTTATCATTCCTCCTCTGCTTAGATATCTCTGCTCCCATAGCCAACCCTAGCACAGTGGGAAAGGAATTTAGGGTTTTAGTGCTTGTTTCTCTTTTGCTTTTGTAGGTGAATTGGTGCTCATGATGACTTGATTTTTGTAGTGACAGGTGCTTGGCAACATCATTAGATGCTTAGGAGTTGCAGTCATTATTGGCCACCTCATGTCATTACTAATCATTATTGGCATGTAATCATCAAATTTTGACCATGGTGGGACCCTAAAACCTAATGAGACCAAACCCTAAGATCTAATGAAATGAATTGCAATTGAACATGAGCCATGACTAAAATATATGAAAGAAGATCAGCAAGTACAGATCATGAGGGAAAAACTGGAGTAAACACAACCATCAGTGGATCCATGACCCTATGGAATGCAAACTCATCAGTATGGGACTCCTACTATGACATGCAAAAGAGCAGATTTTGATCACTAATGCTAGTGTGACAAGACTGACACTAACACATAAAATGAAGCAATGTAAACACAATTATCATGGACCACATTTCTAGAAAAAAGAGCACCATGTTAGGGGGGAGTAACATACCTATCAAAAACTACTATTCGTGAAGAAAAGAAGAAGCTTGACAGGGGGAGTACTTGGGAAACATGTTTGCCATTGGTGTCAAAGGGGGAGATAATGTTGAAAGAGAAAGAATATTTCCATCAATGACAAAGAGGGAGATTGTTAGTCAAGGTTTTAATTGATGTCAATATGGCATTGGCCAGGATGACAAATATTCTTGAGATTCCATATGATATTGTCCATCGAGGAAGATGTCCAGTCACTCATGAAGAAGTGCCAAGTACCAAGTACCAATCATGTACCTTGATGATCTATAAGGTCTTGATGACTTATATGGACGACCTTGCTGAATGATCACACTTGATGAAGGACTAGATGATGTCCTTACCTTTGATGGTCTTGATGATAGTGTGAAGCCATAACCTTAAATGTCCTTACCTCCGATGATCTTGATGATGGAAGACTACATGACATGATGTTGTATATGATTGATGACATATCACTGCACTCGCTTAATGACATGGTGAATTAATGACATTGATGATGACATTATGACCCTATGATGAAGAAGGAAAAAAATAAAGAAACAAAAGTTTGAAGAAGCCTAACACTCGAAGGAATTCTGCCCTACCTCCATTTATGCACTAATAAATTACCAATCGCATTAAAGAATATTTTTTACTACCTTAGAGGAAGAATTTCATCATGATACCTACACCACCCTTTAGAGCATAATTTTTTCTTTCCAATGAGCTATTACTTGGCCTGAAACTCAAAATGGTGAGGTAGAATGTGAATTTACAAGTTACGAGAATAATTATGGCAGTGAGCGGACCAGTGTTAAGCCAATTTATGTCAGTTAAATTAGAGAGACGTGTCTTATCATTTTTTATGTGTGAAAACCTATATTTATTAGAGTTTGGAGATCATTGTTTAGCTAATGTTTTTAGTCAATATTATAGAATAAGTACAGTAGCTCAGGTTAAAGAAGTTCAAGCAAGAAAAACTTGAAGAATATCATTCAACTCGTGAGTTAAGAAAAAGGAGACCATCGAACCTACATTTTTTGGCACCAGTGAAGTTTTTTAAATAAGAAGGCTTGTATTATATCTTTTGAACAATGATATTCTTTACAACAAATAATCTGTGGAGTGAGCCAAAGCTATGATGCTACCATTTCCAACAAAGGTTTGGACCTATGGTGGATATTTTTTAGATTGAGTGGATTGCAGACCTAAACCTGTGAATACCTTCTAGACCTGTATCATTTAGTGACTTCAATATTGTATATCTTTGCGACCTTTTTATGTTATAGTCATAATATTGCATATTTAAAGAGCATCATACTCTTACAAGACTTGTTTCAAGATAATATACTTGTGAACTTGGTTGGATATACATTGAAGGAGTAATTCTAGTGTATACATTGCATAACAGTGGAACATACTTGTTGAAGGCATTGAAATAGTTTCTTTGAAACATTATTGAAGACCTTGAGACTATCATTTAAAACAGTCTTAGTGAAGAAAGTGTTCTGGATAGAAGAGACTTTTGAAGCAAATTCAAAAGGAACTTTTGAGTAGATCTAGAGTAGTGCATAGTTACATCTTTCAGACATATTTGATAAAGAGCTTTAGAAGGAAGCCTTTTTATAAGGTGATTGTGCAATGTGGAGATACATTGTGATATTCAAGCAATCTTAGACTAAATTCTTTGAGAAGAACGTTGGAGGGATTTGAGTTGGAGGCACAATTTTTGGCAACCTTGTTTGGATAAAATATTTTGGACTAGTACTATCTGTGAAGGTTTTCTTTGGGATCAGAAATTAGATTTCAAAGTTATCTTGTGTAGAAATATTTGTTAGCATCTTGAAGCAGCATACTAGGCATAGTTTGGAGAAGTTTCTTTTTGAGATAGTTTGGGCTATGATTGATATATCTTGAAGAGAATACTTGTTGTATACGTTTAAAGCATTCCTTGCAAACTTGTTGAAGAAGTAATTTGAATAACCTTGTTGAACTATAGTGGAGAAAGCCTTCGGTTTGAACCAGTTTGAAGTACTCTTGAAAGAGGATTGATTGTGAAGACTCTTCTGGAGCAGTCTTAGACTATACATCCTTTCCGTTGAAGTTGACTTTGAATATTTGTGGAGATCCTTAGAGACCATGATGCACTAGTCATCATGAGATGATCTTAGAGAAATTGTTTGGGTAATATGAAGAGTTGTGGAGACACCTTCTATGTGACAAGGTTGCCAATTATGACATAACATGGATACTATAATTGAAGATTGGCAAGGATCTACGAAGAAGACTTTGTGAGTTGTGATTTTTCTATCAAACATATCTAGACAAAGTACAACAGTGGGATGGAGCCTAGAGGATTGATTCCCAGAAGGTTGGAGCCTCGAACAAACAAGGTAGGTTACTTGAATGATGGGGTTGTAGCTATAGAGGATCGGATTCCTCAAGAATACAGATCGGTGCTTGAAGAAGAAGATATAGGATTGGAGTCCTTGGGGTTGGTGCCTCAGAATTGACAAGGTTGGTGCCTTGGAAAGTCCAAGTAGGTGCTTGGCACATCCCAAGTTGGAGCCTTGGTGTATTCATCTAGGGTTGGAGCCCTACATATATTGTACTTGATTCATTGTAAATATTATATTAATAAAATAATTTATTCCTATTGTTAATTTTATGTTCTATATATAAGTGATCTAACTGGTAAAAGTAACAATGGAAAAGAAATGTTGATTCACCCCTGCTCTCAGTGTTTCCAACAAACATGTGGTTCTGCATGAACAACACAAATATCAACATCTTATTTTTCCTCATTTTTCATTCTTAACATTTCTACTTGTTCGCATAGATTTCTAAGAATTTTTTTTTTTAAGTCATCACATAAATTCCCAAGTTTAGCTTGACTTACTGATCTTGATGTTGATTTACTTACTCTTGCCCTTCCTCTTGATATGTGTTTGCATGTTTCACAAATTTCTCCAAATGATAATTGGTATACATCACCTCTACTCATGATATCAAGGATATCAATCCACTCATCCCTAATTGTTCTAAGAGTTTTTTAGTGTGGAAGATCCTAAATGATGTAATTTTTCCCTCTTAACATTATACATGAAACTCTCTATTAGATTCTCAAGGCTCTCATCTTCTTTTTGATACATTCTAAATATTTCTCCTTTAAGATCACGATCTTTATATTTTTCTAGAAATATCTTTTGCATATCCTTCCATGATCTTATTGTATTAGTCCCTAAACTCATGAACCATTTAAGAGCTCTATCCTTCATTGTTACCAGAAACAATCTAAATTTTTGAGTGTTTAATAAGTAACCATAATATCTACAAACAATTTCAACTTCAAAGAGAAAGGCTTCCAGATCCTCTGACCTCATACCATGGAAGTTGGGAAGGAAAGATGGAGGGAGGTTCTTCATATGCACACTAACATCAGTATCTTGACAAGAGGATCTTCTTCACTGTCATCACCTCCATCCATTTATTCTACCTTCTCTATCACCTCCTCTTCTTCTACCTACAAAAGTGGATGGTGATGTGGTTCTTATTGCATCACATGATCAAGTGGGGAGGTTTGTGGTATTGAAGAAATATTTTTATTCTTTTATAATTTTTTCTGAATGAAAATGCTAAT
>Ga0068628_1001379_pt1 | contig 10026 bp, 10 predicted proteins | sample InSIn2gowninarea_FD_77431 | JGI IMG/M metagenome (GOLD analysis project Ga0068628, IMG submission 77431) | Clean room microbial communities from NASA Spacecraft Assembly Facility at Jet Propulsion Laboratory, Pasadena, California, USA -... ... | reverse complement strand
AGGCCACCATAATGGCCATATTCAAGAACGTGTTGAAGACCACAAAAACACAATCATTTCCATGCTTAGTAGAAGGAAGGCCTAACATCTAATCCATGGAGATGGATTCCCAAGGTCGAATAGTGGTAGGCAATGGAGTATAGAGGCCTTACTTCTTGATGGTCGGCTTGGAAATGATGCAAGTAGTGCAGGATCTGATGTACTTCCCGACATGCTATCAATGATTCAGCCAATAGAAATACTTATGTAGTACTGCCACCATTTTCTCGACCTCAAAATGCCTAGTGGCCCGACTATAGTGCACTTCCAAAATCATCTTCACACGCTCGCTTGAAGGAACACAAAGGTATCCCAGGTGGCATAATAGAGCATCCTGGAGATGAAAATATGGAACTTGTTGACCCTCCAAGAGTGTGTGGTATGTCTAGCCAAATTTTGGGTCGCTTTTGTAGAAAAGTGGCCAATCATAAGTCTCGTGCCCACAAGGGTTGAGCACAGTGGTTAATGCCATGATAGGTGTTTGGCTAAGTCAGACTACAACAGTATTGGTGCTGCCCTTCTTGTACTTGATATTCAAATGTAAATGTTGCGAGTATGTGGACCACTTCTGATGGCGATCATTCTGCAACTTCCCTTAAGTCTGTATGAACTACATGGATCAGTGGTCTGTGTGGATGATTGTTTCATTCCCCAAAATGTAATGCTTCCATTATCGACAAGCTTGCACAATGGAATATATCTATTTTTCATAAGTGGGATACTTGGACTGTGTCTAAAAGTGTCGCACTGTGATATGCCACCAGATTCCTTTGTTGAGTAAGGACTGCCCCAATAGAATAGTCAAAGGCATCTATCTTGATCTCAAATGGTTGTTGTAAATCTGGTAATGTGAGCACTCATGCAGAGCAAAGGCAACGTTTCAACTCTACGAATGCCTTCTATTGAGATTCAGACAAAAAGAAATTTTCTTTTGCTCCTCTCTTGGTGACTTGATGATCTAGATGGATCTTCAAAAAGTACCAGTCGCATGGTAAAAGGCTCAAAACTCAAAGTGGCAGAATAAGGATAAATGTAGCATCAAATCGAAGTGCTCGTCATCCTAATTCCAATCGTGCAAACGACACTCGAACCCAAGTTAGAGAAAGTCAAATTTTATGTTTGACTTATCCAGGTGGTAGGAGGAGATGACATGGACATAACTCAACAAATGGGGAACCGCCAAGTGGCAGGATGCCATTGAATCCCCGCATTTCGCTTATCATAGAAAAATAGGTTGTGGCTTAAGGAGAGTCGACCTCGACAGGATCTCGGCTGTGATTACGATATCACATATCGCAGATCAGAGGTGGAACAAGCATGTAATAATTGGCCCCGATAGAGTCAGGTTGTGATGCAATAAAATCACAATCGCAGATCACAGTGGGAGCATTTGTATGGATTATCACCATGGCCCTCTGCCAATTGAAATTTGCAATAGGGTTCTAGACCCGACCTATCATGCTTTGTAATTTATAATTCTAGTGGGCAGTTTTTGGGTCGATACGTCGATGATTGAGCGTCGATTTCCATTTCGACGGGGTTCCTAGATGCGATGAGTTATATAATATGTTTTATATTCCCGGTGGGTCCACCACATCGTAGAGTTCTTGTTGTTTGGGCTTGGGACAGTCCACCAATGGTTGGAATGCCAACAGTGAAAGCTGCTGAGTCAAACACGTATTCCAGAGAGAGTTATGCCATACTTGTAAGATTCTTGCCATGTCTCCTTTCAACCCGAGATCGTTGATATCGAATCAAACCCACCTGATTTACTTGGCCTATGGTTAGAACTGCCCGAGAGTTTAGGAATTACCAACATGCTTGTTTAAAGGCCATTTTGTGTCAGAAGAAGGCACAAGGAATCAGCGGAATAGTTCAGAGCCATTGCAAGCATCAAACCCTAAACCTAGAAATAGGTCGAGACCTCGCCTTGAGTAGTAGGGAGGTTCTGAGAAGTTGCAGAAGGCCCGATTACCCAAATTGGGTGTTTGGATAGGCATTTTTACACGATTTTTCACCAGGATTTCAGTCGTTCTATCTCTTTCTGAAGATGGGATCTCCATTCTTTGTCCATCTTCCAGCTTGGAGGTCTAATGATTGTAAATAATGTTTCTTGTACTTTTATCTCTTTTTATTCCACTTAATGAATGAAGGCCTCCCCACTATTGGGTAGGGCGTAGAGATGTAGTCCAAATTGGATGAACTCCTAATCAAATCATTGTGTCATGGTTTTCATGTTTTTCCAGTTATTTCCTCATTGTTTATGTGCTTTTAAGTTCCATGGTTAATTAGCTCTGTTATATGTAATTCTGATGCATCTGTAAGTAAAATATCTTGGATCAAGTTTGGTATCAAAGAAGTTATTTGTAGATGTGAATTTCAGGAGTTTATGCTAACCCGTAACAAGTTGTGAAAAGGATAAGGAACACCTAAGTCATTTGTTCTTGAAGTAGGACGTGCACATTAAAGAAGAAACATGGCCAATTAAGAAGCACATTGGAAAGAGGAACATAATTTCCGCAAGGTATTCTACAATATAACAGGGAAAGTAGACAAGTTGTTCATAGAGTATGAGAAGGAACTTGGGCATGAGAAGAAGGATTCCGATAACCATCGGTCAACAAATAAGGAAGGTGGTGGAGAAAATCCTCCTCCCTCTCCTTCTGCAAGTGATAGTTCTCATCACTCTCATCAAAATTCAAAGTAGACATCTAAGAAACCGTTCTTCAAATTAGAAATAAATTTTGACTTTCCCATGCACAATGGAGAGTGTAGTGCAGAAAAACTAAATAATTGGATAAGATAGATAGAGGTTTACTACTGAATCCAACAGATCAAAGAATATGAGGAGAAAGTCCAGTTAGCATCTCTTTGGCTGAGCAGCACTGCTCTTGTTTTGTGGGAGAGGTAACCTTCTGTCCTCTTGGTCTATTTTTATTTCTGCATTGAAAGACCAATTTTACCCTTTGGATTATAAACAAAAGGCACTTATGGAATGGAAATATCTAAGGCAAGGTAAGGTCCAGAATGTGCAAAGCTTCACTGAAGAATTTCGAAAAAAACGTTGAATCTGGGCATCTAATTATATTCTCCTGAGACTGTAAGTATGTTGGTGCACTACATAGTTACATAAGACACTCACTATTATTGTTTGAGCCTACTACAATTGACGTGGCCAGCATAAAGGCTATTCATCTTGAAAGATGAGGCAAGAATGACAGAGATGGTCAAACCAAAAAGGCGTCATTCAAACCTCAGCATGGAAAATTCCAAAATAATGGAAAAGGGAAGGATAAGAAGACTGTCACAACCAAGAAAGGGCATGAAGCGACACCATCTTGCACTCATTGCAAGAAAGATGGTCATGATGAGGACCACTGCTGGAAGCTACATCGGAGCTGAGACCGAAGAGATTCAGTGGAAAATGGAAGCAATGACAGTGACTATAGTGCAATACCTTAGATTAGATTTTGGTGATGAGACATTGATCACAACTATGGGCGCAAAAGGTATTGTTTCTGTTAATTATAGTTCTGATTCGATTGCCAATACTAGTTATTTGAATGAGCCTGTGAATAATGAATGAAAGATAATTAAATTTTTCCACATTAGAGTTGTTATAAAACATACGAAGGTGGAAACTTTTTTCGATTCAGGTTCCCAAGCAAACTTAATCTCAGAGTCCTTAGTGAATAAGTTAGGCCTTGAAACTAAGCCTCATCCGAGTCCATACCCGCTAGGTTGGGTAAGTGATAAAGAAAAATTATAGGTAACCAAGCAGTGTAGGGCCAGATTTGTTATTGCTTCTAAATTAGTTGATGAGGTAGAGTTAGATGTTGTGCCTTTGGACATCTGTGGAATCATCTTGGGAAGCCCATACCTATATGATAGAAAGGTAGTTTTCTTTCAACATCAAAACAAATACCACCTCACAAAGGATGGGGTAGAGTATATATTCCGAGCTCATCATACAAAAGTCAGTGTTATCCTTATAAGCACAAGATAGATTAAACAACTGGTTAATTCCAGTAAAGGGTGCATGCTCATGGTAGTGAGAGCGAAAGAGGTCGAGATGGCTGATGCTTTCAAAGGTTGTGATCTTAATCGTAAGAAAGAATTGTTTGAAATTATTTTTGACTATGATGGATTGTTTCAGGAACCGAGAGGATTGCCCCCAAAACAGTAAATCCAACATGAGATCTATTTACAATAGGATGCCCCTTTACCAAGTGTTGCCATGTACAGGATGTATTCTATCGAGATGGAGGAGATCAAGAAATAGGTGCAAGAATTGTTAAATCATGTAGTCATCAGACCGATTTCTTCTCCTTATGGCTCACCGATCATGTTGGTTCCAAAGAAAGACTGATCCGGATTTAAACAGGAACGCAATAAAACACAGAGATAACCATAAACACAAATATGCAGCGGAAATAATAGTTCACTTCATTAATATAAAACACTGAAATATGCTTACAAACAGTGATGGAAATAAACCAGCTAGGGCGATGGTAGCTTATCTCTGAGAAGAGATGTGGTGGCTACATGCCTCTAAATTGTCTTACAATGAGGCTCGAAGGCCTATTTATTGTTGAGAAACAATGGAAAACCCTTAACATTCCAAAACCTAACCCTAGAAGATGAAACGCCAAACTATGGACCCCGTTTGGGTAAATTGGTACATCAACTTCCCGGGGTCGTAACTTTGGCATACGATCTCCGTTTGACACGCATGATAGCCCATTGGAAAGGTCTCTCCGAGGACTATGACGGAAAAGACAATTTTTTAATCTAAAAAGTCGCGAAAACAAGATTTCCCAAAAAATGTCGTTTAGGGCCTCAAAACGGCTCCGGAAGTTCAGGACCCGAAAAACTGCTAAAAATAGTAAACTATGCTATAATTAAGGAAACTGAAAATGTTGAGAGGAAAAATGGTGGGGGTCTAGGTGGACTTGGCAAGTGGCCACCAATATCCACCTGGATCAAAGACGACACATGGAGAATGTGTGTAGACTATAGGGCGCTAAACAATATTATGGTGAAGAATCTAAACTCTCTCCCTCGCATTTATGAATTATTAGATCAGTTAAAAAATCTTGTTTATTTTACAAAGATAGATTTACATAGTGGATATCACTAGGTTAGAATTGCAGAGCATGAAGTTTGGAAGATTAAGTTCAAAACTAAACAGGGACTGTTCGAATGGATGGTGATGCCATTTTGACTATGCAATGCTCCAACCATGTTTATGAGGGTAATGAATGATCTATTTAGGCCTTTTCTTCATGATTTTGTGCTGGTATATCTAGACGATATTCTAGTGTATAGTAGAACATGGGATGAACATGTGTGTCATGTGAAGAAAGTGCTTGATGTTCTGAAATGAGAAAAATTGTATTTAAAAATGTCAAAGTGTGAGTTTGGGAAGACATGTCTGGTTTATTTAGGCCACATAATCAGTAATGGGCAATTAGGATAGATCCCTCTAAAGCCGATGTGATTATGAACTAGCCTATGCCCACAAATATTACAAAGGCCTAAAGTTTCTTAGGTGCGGTACAATATTGGAGAAGGTTCATTACAAACTTCTCTGTTATCACATCTCCCTTGCATGCATTGACCAGTGTGAAGCAAGACTTTAGTGGGGAGGAAAGCAGGAAAAATCTTTAGACACACTGAAAGAGAAGATCAGCATAGCACCAGTGCTAGCCTTACCAAACCTTTAGTAGCCTTTTGATATTGAAATAGATGCCAGTGGATATTCCATGGGTGTTGTATTAATGCAGCAAAGAAATCTTGTATGTTAGCATTCAGAGACTTTCTCCGAGGTTGTTGTGAATTATCCCACGTACTACATGGAGTTGTACACCTTGGTTCAAAGTGTGAAGAAGTGGAAACACTATCTGATTGGAAAGGAGACCATCATCCATATGGATCATCAACCCTTGCAGTACCTTCAGTCATAGACCAAGCTTCAGCAAGCCCATCATTTCAGATGGATGGGATTCCTCCAACTGTTTCATTTAGTAATAAGATACAAGAAGGGTGCCAAATACAAAGTAACAGATATGCTTTCTCATCCTCCTATTTTTGCATCTGTAGTGTTGAAAATTGTTTCTTTATCATTAGAAAGTTATGTTGAACAATATGCTAACGATGATGATTTTAAAGAGATTTATGCAAAGCTGACTCATGGATCATAGGTGGCCAATTATTACTTGCATCGAAATCTATTGTACCACCTTGGAAAACTGTGCATACCCATTGATGAAAGGGTTCATGTAATCTGAGAAGCTCATACCTCTCTGGTGTCTAGTCATTTTTGAGTTGAAAAAAATTATGTCATTTACAGATGTTTTGTTTTTAGCCTCATATTAAAAACATTGTGACTCACTTTGTAAAGCGTTATGTATTGTGTTCTATTTCAAAACCCTCTAATAGAAAACTTAGGCTCTACACACCACTCCCTATTCCGAGCCGACCATGGGAAAGTGTGTCCATGGACTTTGGAGGAGGTTTTCCTATGTATAGGAAAGGTCACAACTATTTGTATGTCGTTGTGGATATATTTAGTAAAAATGTGTATTTTAATGCCTTGTAAAAATCAGGTTACTGCTAAGAAGACTGCTTATCTTTTCTTTCAGCATGTTAGGGTCCATTTTTGGTTTCCCACATCTATTGTGTCAGATCGAGACTCTCGCTTTATTGGGGTGTTTTGGACCAGCTTGTCAAGAATGATGGACACTAAGATAAAAAGAAGTACGACATTTCATCCACAAACCAATGGGCAGATAAAGGTTGTCAACCACACCATGGTACACTTGTTACGAGGCTATTGTGGAAAACATCCCAAGTTGTGGGTTGAAAATTTTCCTTATGTGCAGCATGCATACAATCGAGCATCAAATTCATCTACACAAATCTCACCATTTGAGACATGTTTGGGCTATCTACCAATAGATCCCTTGGACATGGTCTTTGGGAAAGAGGAGGATGGCAATGGACGATATGATAGGGATAAAGCAAAGAAGTTTATTTAGCGGATACACGTGATTCATCAAGTAGTGTTATCACTCAGTAGTTTCTCAACATTAAAGAAATAAATCACTAAGGTAACCACAAACCAACTTTTAAGCATAGGCTCTAGCCAACCTATACTCAGAGAGGGCCTCTCTATATGATTTAGTTTTGTTTGCTGGAATTTTAGGCTAGTTATGATTGTTCTTGGGGTTTTTGATTTTTATTTGAGATTGGGTGGGGGGATTCTGGAAACAGATGGATAGAATGATGTCTTTAGACCATTGGGCTATGGAGTCAACAGAAGGGCAGCAGAACTAGATCAACTCACTAGTTAAAAAATTTATATGCCTAACTGTTAAAACATAGTGTAATTAAACAAATTCTAAGATATTGTTCCAGTTATAGCATTCATATTCATAAATACATTAAATATTGTGGAAAAACTTTAAGAAATATAACAAAAAGAATAAAAGAATACTTGTCTGCACTTCGCTCTACACATGAATCCTTTGAAATATCTGGTCTTTATTCATCAATCCAGCTTGCTGGCTTAGTCAATGCTTCAATGGCTTTACAGTATTTTGATAAAGAATTCTATAGAAATATCTAAGAATCCACCCCAAAATACTTCAAATGAAGAAGTATTTATACAAATTCAAAACTAAAATATCTTGAAAAAATATCAAGATTGGTTTTACAAATATCTCAAACTGTTTTACATTAATAGGAATTAAATAAAGAACACTCAAAACTAATGAATCTATTTGGCACTATATTTATGGATTGATGGTGACAAAGAAGAGAAATTTGAATTTGATAGCAACTCTCAATTGATGATGAGGCTTCCAAGTCACTAACTAAGCCATTCCTTTGTGCATTCTGCCCCAGAAATTATGCAAAATTAGGGTCTAGTGATACCTTTTTATATCTCAATCCGAGATAGATATGTAAAAAGTGAAAGAGTTTATTGTAGATAAGTATGTTATTGAGATAAACCTGTTTAATTTTCCCAAAATTCAGCTCCATCTGTTCACAATATTCTCTGCATACAGATGTCAAAAACAGGACTTTAGACAGTCCGAAAAATAGGCTCTTAAGATATGCATTTGTTAGGTCCCAATAATACTAGTGATTCCCCCATTTCTATTGTCATTTTATCCCTTATTGTTATTTTTGTGCCCCTATTGTCCCTTTATTGTTATTATTGTGCCCCATAGAATCCCACTATTGTTATTTTTGTGCCTTTATATTATTATTGTTAGGTCGGCTTGGTTATATTGTGTCCCCTTAGACTCCTATATATAGAAAGGAGGTTTTGTCATTTGAAATGTCCAAGAATTGTTTATTTATGAATATAAAGGAGGTTTCCCCCTCGAAGAGACTAAATTCTTAGCCGTTGATCTATCTTTTTATCTTTTTATGAGCTGGTTTCCTAACATTTGGTATCAGAGCTTTAGATTCTAGGGTTTCGCTGCTCCAAATAGGTCATCATGGAATTTTTGCTATAACTTTTTTTCTGCGACGTTTCAGAAGCGAAAAAAAAAAAAAACCATTTGAGACGTAATTGTTCTGAATCTCGGGTCTGAATTTCAGAGCTTGTCTCGCTATATGTTCAGAGATATGATCTAAGGAAGTTAGGGTTTTTGCAAGCTCCAAAATTTAAGCGAAAACAGGTCATCGTGTGATCTTCACTATAACTCTTTAGCTACAAAGTTTTAGAAGCTAAACTAAAAACCCATTTGAGAAGATATCGATCTGAACCTCAGCTCCAAATTTTAGATCCTGTCTTGCTATATTTTCGGAGATATAGTCTAAGGAAGTTAGGGTTTTTGCAGAGCCCCGAATTACATTCCAAACAAGTCACCGTGGGAAAAATGTCATAACTATCTCTCTAAGAATCAGATTGAAATTTCATAAGAAGTTATAGAAAGAGGATGGATTGTGGTTTCTTGGATATATTTTTCAGATCCAAAGGTCAAAACAGTGATACATGGCACTTCATACAAGTTCACTCTTCTGAAAAGGTATATAATCAGGTCATCTTGGGAGTTTGTGCATAAATCTTTCTTAGAGAATCCAATTTTGATCAAACTAATGACATTGGAAATAGGACACATAGGAATATGGCAGGTCATGATTTCAGAACTGGAAGAGCTGAAATCACAGAATACATCAGATTCAATATCAGGCTCCTACAAAGTGAAAAAAAAAGGTGTGTAGATTTTATTTTCAATTTTTTCATAAGCTTGGTTTGAAAAATTAGTTTGAAGGAATTCAAAGGGCATAGTGAATCATTATTATCGGTAATTGATGCCCCGAAGAAAGAAAATAGAAACACCTAATAAGCAACCTGAAATCTTTAACATGACTCATAAAGAAGAGGAAGAAATGCAACATGATATATCAAAGTTACAAGACCAAGTACAACAAATGTCACTCGCACAAAAAGTAACAGAAGCTAAGATGGATGATATCCATAAAGTTCCATAAATGGGGTCATTTTTGTTGAAGTATGGAAGGAAGTGTTATACCACCATTCAGGCAGAGGCAACCATTTGACCCATTGTGTCTGTTTATCAGATACAAAGAAATGAATATATCCTTCCAAACATATGTTTACTATCTCAGTTTTCCCATCAAATTGAGGATGATAAGATGAGCTATGAGCTAATTGAGTCCCAAGACAAGAAAATAATCCTGTCCAAAAATTTCCAGTGAAAATGGGATCTCTGTCGCTTACAATAACCTTTGGGTTTCCATATAGCTTTTGAATTGTTTCCATTAATGCAGTAGAAATTGTAATCACTTTAAATGGATGAGATAATGCACAAAGTGTGCATACTTGGTAATTCTATCAACTACCACCATGATAACACTCTTTCCTTCAGACTTGGGTAAACCTATGATAAAATCCATTGAAACCTCCTCCCAACATTGGCTTGGAATGGATAAAGGTTGTAATAGTCT
>Ga0068628_1001377_pt1 | contig 10026 bp, 11 predicted proteins | sample InSIn2gowninarea_FD_77431 | JGI IMG/M metagenome (GOLD analysis project Ga0068628, IMG submission 77431) | Clean room microbial communities from NASA Spacecraft Assembly Facility at Jet Propulsion Laboratory, Pasadena, California, USA -... ... | reverse complement strand
GGGGTGCGCGTGGCGGCGGTAATTGGCGTTGGAGTCGCAACCATTGCGGCGGCGATAGGTGCGGGTGGTTTGGGTGAATTTGTGTTTAGAGGGATTGCGACGTTAAATAACGAACTAATTTTAGCCGGGGCTGTTCCCGCCGCCGCGATCGCTTTATTGTTAGATTTAACTATTGGTTGGCTTGAAGGGCGGTTTGCAACGGTGGGTGACAAATGAAAAGGTTTTTGGCTTTATGCTTAGTAAGTTTTGCTCTAATAGTCGGGCTTTATAGTTGTTCTGCTTCTAGCGATACGATTACGATTGGCTCTAAAGATTTCACCGAGCAAGATATTTTAGGCGAACTTCTAGCGCAGCATATTGAAGCTAATACTAAGCTTAAAGTTAATCTTCGCTTGCATCTGGGCGGAACTTTTATTTGTCACGAAGCGATTAAAGCCGGACAAATTGATGCTTACATTGAATACACAGGTACGGCTTTTACTACAATTTTGAAGCAAAAGGCAATTACCGATCCGCAAAAAGTTTATCAGCAATTAAAACAAGATTATGCACAACAATTTAAACTAGAAGTGATGCCGTCATTAGGTTTTCAAAATACCTTTGCGATGATTATTCGCGGCGATGAGGCTAGAGCAAAAAAGGTGCAAACAATCTCCCAAGCGGCTAAATATGCTCCCCAATGGCAAGCGGGTTTTGGTTACGAATTTAGCGAAAGAGAGGATGGTTTACCAGGATTGAGTAAAACTTACAATATCAAGTTTACTAAACCACCTAAAATTATTGACTTAGGTTTGCTTTACCAAGCTTTGCAGCAAAAGCAAGTAGATATAGTTGCCGGAAATTCTACCGATGGGGCAATTCCACGCTTAGATTTAGTGGTGCTGACTGACGATAAGCAATACTTTCCACCCTACGAAGCTACGCCGATTGTGCGTCAATCTGCTTTAAAACAACATCCAGAATTGCAAAGTGCGATGGCGCAATTAGGCGGCTTAATTAATGAAGAACAAATGCAGCGTTTAAATTATCAAGTTGAAGGCGAAAAGCGTAATGTTAAACAAGTTGTTAGCGAGTTTTTAAGGGCGAAAAATTTGAGTAAATAGGGGACAGGGCTTGACTTAGAGGGGCTTTTTAGTTTAGAACCTATGTTATAGTGGAAAATACTAGCATTAATAATATTTTTTCTGCACACCCATTATATAATGGGATTTCAATAAGTAAAAATACACAAGCAAAAGTATAAAAAGAATTAAATTTTTTAAAAAAATACATAATAATTTGCCCCATCATATAGATAGATATAAATACTAATACGGGAAAGCCTTTAATGTTAATTAAAGAAAGCAAACAACGTAACTGGCAGCCAATAATTAAGCAATTCGAGGCAATTGTTGGTAAAAAAGGGGTAGTACAGCGTCGGGAAGAATTAATTACCTACGAGTGCGACGGATTAGCCAGTTATCGCCAGCGCCCGGAAGTGGTAGTATTGCCGAGAACTACCGAACAAGTAGCAGAAATAGTTAAAGTATGCGATCGCAATTCTATCGCGTTTATTGCGCGAGGTGCGGGTACGGGCTTATCAGGCGGTGCTTTACCAACAGAAAACTGCGTCTTGATTGTTACGGCTTTGATGAAGCAAATAATTGATATAGATTTAGAAAATCAAACAGTTACCGTACAGCCTGGGGTAATTAATAACTGGGTAACGCAAGCGGTAAGCGGTGCGGGATTTTACTACGCGCCCGACCCTTCAAGTCAAATAATTTGTTCTATTGGCGGTAATGTAGCGGAAAACTCTGGGGGCGTACATTGCTTAAAGTATGGCGTAACTACTAACCACGTTTTGGGATTGAAATTAGTATTACCAGATGGCACTATTGCAGATGTAGGGGGACAAATACCGGAAATGCCTGGCTACGATCTTACCGGAATCTTTGTAGGTTCTGAAGGCACGTTAGGAATTGCTACAGAAATTACTTTGAAAATTCTCAAAACTGCCGAATCAATTTGCGTTTTACTAGCAGACTTTACCAGCGTGGAAGCGGCGGGGGCAGCGGTTTCTGATATCATCAGCGCCGGCATAATTCCGGCGGGGATGGAAATGATGGATAACCTCAGCATTAATGCGGTAGAGGATGTAGTAGCGACAAATTGCTATCCCCGCGATGCGGAGGCAATTTTGTTAGTAGAAGTAGATGGATTGCAAGTAGAAGTAGACGAAACCAAAAAACGAATTGCGGCTATTTGCAAGCAAAACGGAGCAAGAAATGTTACTTCAGCAAGCGATATCGAAACGCGCGCTAAGTTATGGAAAGGACGAAAAGCAGCTTTTGCGGCGGCGGGACATCTCAGCCCCGATTATTACGTGCAAGATGGGGTAATTCCTCGCACTAAATTATCTTTTGTACTTCAAGAGATTGAGAATTTAAGCAAACAATACGGTTACAAAATTGCTAACGTATTTCATGCCGGAGATGGCAACTTGCACCCGCTAATTCTTTACGATAATGCTGTTCCTGGGGCGTTTGAGAAAGTAGAAGAATTGGGCGGCGATATTCTCAAGCTTTGTGTAAAAGTCGGCGGTAGTCTTTCAGGCGAACATGGAATTGGCGCAGATAAAAAGTGCTATATGCCAAATATGTTTACTGAAGTAGATTTAGAAACTATGCAGTATGTGCGTACAGCATTTAATCCCAAAGGTTTAGCGAATCCAGATAAAATATTTCCTACTCCTCGCACTTGCGGGGAGGCGGCTAATGCTCAAAATATTAAGCAGTTTGAGAAGGTAGAGTTATTTTAGTTATCTTTTAACTTTAACGGTTAGCCTGGTTTTTTATCCCAGGCTAACCGTTAAATCTCTGGCATAAATCCAGTTCCCCTAGATTCCCCAACGCAGGGAGAACTTTTAACTCCGGTTTCCCCAGAGTTGGGGAGACAAAAAAATTATTTACGCAAGAAGTCTATTACTTTTTAGTAGGTGCTAAAACAAGTAAACCGTCATATTGTTCTTGCTTGTTAGTAATAGTTGTGGTTGTACTAAAACTGCGCGCGCTACCAATAACTTGCTTGAATTTTTGAAAATCTGGAGTATTAAAGAGCGTCGGTGCAAGACTATACACCCATGACAACGAAGAACCCATATTAATGTAAAAGTAGCCTTGATTGGGAAAAGGTAAAGAACTTGTACCTGTAGCAAAGTTGTAGTCTTTTGCTAATTGTTTTTGAGGCTGGGGCAATAATTCTTTCATTGCTCCTAACCCCGTAGAAATTAATAGAGTTTTGTCATCTACCCAACTATAAGCAAATACGCTTTGTTCGCCAAATTTCCAATTACTGATAGAAAAGCTTTCCATATCATCAGTATTGATAGATAATGCACCGCTAGAAATAGATTTGATAGATTCGCCTAACTTGTTTAAAGTAGATTCAGCTTTGGGGCGATTTGTTGTTTGCACGAAAAAGCCTAAACCCATTTTTGTTTGGCTACTTAAAAAGCCTTGTTTGGTAGGATAGAAAAACAAAGCATACTCGCCATCCATCCAACCTAGAATATCCTTATCGAGGTCTAACCCGGTAAAGCTAGTAATAGTTTGATTAAATTTGGCAAATCCATCTTTAAATTGCGGATTGCTATTAAATATTGTTACTAGCGCTTGCCATTGCTGATAAATATTACTTCCAGTAGTTGCAGAGTAAGCGGGTGCGGGTATGCGCGGAAGCAATTGGGCGCTGTTGGGAGTAAAAGCATTAATCAAACTAGGCTTTTTGCGATAGGTGTTAAGTTGCAAGCGCAAGCCTTGTTCTTGCTCCCAAACAAAACCATTTATAGAGCTATATTGCTCTACTTGGGCGGAATTAATGGCGCTGGGAGGAATGGGAAAAGGTAAACTAGGATCTTGAGTAAAAGACTTGAATAATGAGAGAAATTTATTAGGATCTTCGTAGAGGGTAAAGAGTGCTTGATTGTATCGAGGATGCTGGGTTGTTTGTTTAAAATTAGGGTTTTGAGCTAAATTAGCGCTACCTAAAGGCTTGTCTATTAACTGCTCAATTGGTTTAGCGGTGCTGGCTGTAGCTAGATATCCTGGGAGGAATGCGATCGCCATACCTCGATTTTTGATACTATTTGGTTTAGGTACAGGCAAGCTGGGTAAGTCTGGAATTGCAGCTATAAATGACTTTGGCAGCTTAGAAGTTTTTAAGGGTAAGGTAGAAACTGGAGGAGCATCTTCTGGAGAATCTGACGCAGTAGGCGCAGGCGGTTTCCATTCTAAAATCCTCACCCCTTTGTATTGCCTTTCGGTTATTTCTTGCAAGTTATTATTTTTAAACTTGTCTATTAAGACTTGCAATTGTCCTTCGTCTTTGACCGCCGCCAAGATTAAAAAACTCTCAGTTAAACTAACTTGCTTTGCATCTTTTTGAGGTAAAAACGCAAAGGCTATTTGTTCCCCTAACCAAGGTTTTATGTCTGTTTGATAATTCAAACCACTTTGAGCAGGGAAAATTTTTTCTACATTAGTAAATATTTGGTTAAATAATTCAAATTTACTTAGGCTTTGCCATCTTTCGGTTTTAGTATTAACTAAACTTACCACTGGAGTATCTGCGGGCAAAAATTGGGTAATGGGTGCAGGAGATAATAATTTTTGCGGGAGCGAGGGAGAATTAGAGGGAACAGGGCTGATTGCTAATACTGAGAAAGTAACAAGTGATAACAAGGTTTTTTACCTAATATTAAAAATATTAATTTGTATTTTACCCTAGTCGATTGAATATATTAAAGCTGCTTTGAATTGTTATAATTGTTTAACTATCGCTACTAGGAATAAAAGGTAACACAACTATAAATGTAGTTTCTACTCCTACGGTGCTACTAACAGTAATTGTCCCGCCATGCAGGTCTACATATTGTTTAACAATTGACCCCAATCCCGTACCGGGAATTGACTTAACATTACTACCGCGATGAAAAGAACTAAATAACTGTTCTAAGTCTTTAGGAGGAATACCAATCCCACAATCTTTAATTTCAAAAGTTGCTTGATTGGGTTCGCAAGTTAAATTAAAATTTACCTTTCCACCTTGAGGAGAATATTTAATAGCATTAGAGAGCAGATTACTTAAAATATGATGTATAAGTTTTTCATCTAGATAGGCATTATCATCACCTTGGCTAACAAAATTAATAACATGGTTACTTCCTACACTCATTCGCATAGCTTCTACTAACTTCTGGCAAAATTAGTTAGAGCTATGCGAGTTGCATTAATTGTTATTGTTCCTGATTCTGATTTACCTAAAAGTAATACATCATTTAACAATTCATTCATGCGCTTAGTAGCAGCTTTGACTCTTGCAAAATATAAACTTTTTTTTCCTCACTAGCTTGTTGACTGAATTGTTCAAGTAACTTTGCAAACATCAAAATAATAGTTAAAGGTGTACGAAACTCGTGAGATGCGGTGGTAATAAAACGAAATTTGAGTTCGCTAAGTTCTCTTTCTTTTACTAAAGCGTGTTGAATTTCTGCTTCTGCTTGTTTGCGCTCAGTAACGTCGCGAAAAATACTTCAAGTAGATACTGGTTTCCCATTAATATTTTTACAATTTACACTACCTTCTACCAGAATTTTCTCACCGAACTTAGTATAAATGTCGTTTCAACTTTATCAATTTTTTTGCTTACATTACCTGCTCAAATACTTCCATACAGTGAGCGTGGCTATCGCATTTAATAATGTCTAATATAGATAAGTTATCAATTTATATATTGCTATATTTTAGTGTTTCTCGCCAAGCGCGATTGACATAAATAAATTTACCTTCCGGCGTAACGCTTTGAATCAAATCATTAGCATTCTCAAATAAATCCCAGTATTTTTCTTCCGTTTTGTGCAGGGCTTCTTCAGTTTTCTGATTTTGGTTGATAGCATTTACCAAACGCTGTTTTACTTACTGGGCAACATTTGCGCTCTCTTGTACTTGTTCTTCTAGAGATTCGTTAGCACTTTTAATTTCGCTAAATTTGCGCTCTAAAGCCATTGCCATCTACTTAAAGTTATTTATTAAAGAATCAACTTCAATTACCGGATTGTAGAACCATTCAATAGCTTCTTTGTTGTTAAGCTCGTAGGGCAAGTTATTAGTTAATTCAGCTAAGTTAGCTAAAGGTGCTGATATTTTTCTACTTGCTACTATTGCTGATTATATTGCTAAAACTCTTACCATTAAAACAATACAAAAATTGTTTATATACAAAAAAGCTAAATAATTAACATAAGATTTAGCAGGTAGTTCTACAACTACGCTCCAAGGAATATCATCAGTAACCAGAACTTTATAACCATATACTGATTGCTGCCAATGACTAATAGGCGGCAAATTTGGCTTAAAGGAAGACCAGTTATACATAGTTGAGCTTATATATCCAAATTCTCCATTAGTACGACGAAAAAAGTTTGTTTTTACCTTTCCTAAATCGGTACTGGCAATGATATGATCTTGAGAATCAATAACTGCAACTTGCCAAATATCGTTATTACTTAAAGTAAGTAGTTTGCTAAAATAACTAAAGTCTAAAATGCTATTAATGCAGCCAGCAAATTACTTATTTATAACAATTGGTACTATTAAACTTATATAACGATTAGGCAACTTAAGATTGGGACTTACATCACTAACCACAGGCTGTAATTTTTTTAGCTTTCTCAAAAAGTAAGTTATTTTCTATATTTGTACTGCCTGCATTCTCTGTACTTTCAGAAAATGTAATCTTATCGCCTTTAATATTTTCAATGCTAATACTGTAAAACTTTGGTGATAATTGTTGCATCAAATCTGTACTTGTTTGCAATTTATCCGAACGAGCGACATTACTTTGCTTAACAATTTGAACTAATTTGTTTAGTTTATCTAAGTTGGTGTGATGCCAAGTTTGAAGTTCATTATTTATAAGATTAGATGTTAATTCTAGATCGGATTTTATATCGCCCGCTAGTTTAGTTGTAACTCGGTTGGTGTCTAAAAAAGTTATTATTAATAACGGTAAGAAAAGAAAACAAATTAATAAATTTAATATATTTTCTTGCAAAGATATTTTGTTATTAGTTTGAGGGCGACCTAACCATTTTTTTTACAGGTAAGTAAGTAACGATTAAATTTGCAATTAAAGCGTTAGCAATCCCATTTACAGCTTGCGTAAGCATCAGCAAAAAAGATTGCGTATTGTCTAAGTTTAAAAATAAAGTATAAAAAAACCAACTTAAAGGCATACCAATAAGTAGCTAGTAAAGCATATCTAATAGAAGAATTTTATGGTACTGACGACGCAGTAAGGCAATATATAAAACTTCTAATATAAAGATAACTAAGGCATAAGGATAATGCCACAAAAATACAGCTTGAAAGCTAGAAATAGCTGCTACTAATACCCCCCACTTGACACCAAAAAGGTATAAAACAATCAAACTAGCAATACTGCCAAATAGAAAAGATATGCCAAAAAATAAGTCTAAAGTAAAATAGTTGCCTGTTAGTGCTGCTAGGGTAAGAAAAAGTAAGGCTAAAAAGGATCTTTTATCAAAAAAGGGTGATGACATTTTGCCTTAAATAGTTGCAGGTTTTGAAATAAAAACTAATTAGAAATATAATTATTTTGCTAAAGGGTTAAATCCATATAATATAAATTGAATCCGTAGATTTAACGTTGCAGTTATTAGATACATTAAAATGAATGCGACTTTTTCTCAAATTAAAACCATAGTTAGTCAAGACAATTTTTGCCCTTGGGAAAATCTAGACTCTATCAAACAAAAACAAATAATACAAGCGATTTCATCTCCTATTAGTCCACAATGTATTGTTTATCCCCAAACTCCGGCAGAACTAGCATCAATTATTGCCTATATATACGATAACAACGGAAAAATTTTACTTTGTAGCAGTGGTAGCAAACTTAGTTGGGGTGGGTTAGCGCAAAATATAGATGTAGTTGTAAGCATCGAACGATTAAACCAAGTAATTGAACACGCAGTAGGAGATTTAACAGTAACCGTAGAAGCCGGAGCAAAATTTGCCGATTTGCAGGCTATTTTAGCAAAATCCGGGCAATTTCTCCCTCTTGACCCCGTAAGTCCAGAAGCCGCCACTATAGGAGGTATTATCGCTACGGCAGATGCGGGTTCGTTACGCCAGCGCTACGGCGGGGTAAGAGATTTATTACTGGGTATTACTTTTGTTCGCGCTGACGGACAGATTGCCTTAGCGGGGGGACGGGTAGTAAAAAATGTCGCTGGCTACGACTTGATGAAGTTATTTACCGGATCTTATGGCACATTAGGGGCGGTTTGTCAAGCAACCCTACGGGTTTACCCTTTACCAGAAGCTTCCGCAACCGTTGTATTGACGGGAGACGTTGAAAAACTTGCCCAAGCCACAAAAAGCCTCCGCGCATCCGCTTTAACCCCTGCTAAATTCGATTTATTATCTGCTCAATTAGTCAAAAATTTGTGCTTAGGTGAAGGAATAGGATTAATTGCCAGTTTTGCCAGTTTACAAGCAAGCGTCAAACAACAGTCGGCTACTTTGGTAGAAGTGGGAAAGCAACTAGGTTTGCATAGCTCAGTTTATATAGATAAAGAAGAATTTACCCTTTGGGAGACAATACAGCAACAAATGCGTCAAGCTGGAGAAAGTTTTATTACTTGCAAAATTGGCGTGTTAGCAAGCGCCGCCATAGAAGTATTATTGCAAATTGATAGTATCAGCCAGGGAATGAGCGCTATTCACGCTCTTAGTGGGTTAGGGGTATGGCGATGTCCCGCCGATACTACTGTAGCCAAAATTTTAAAAGTGCGATCGCTCTGTCAAAGCAATGGTGGTTTTCTTACAATATTAGAAGCACCCATTGCCTGCAAGCAACAGTTAGATGTGTGGGGTTACTCTGGTAACTCTTTGGAATTGATGAAAAAAATCAAACATCAATTCGACCCCAAAGACATACTCAATCCTCACCGTTTTGTCGGCGGAATTTAAACAAGTTTTTAATTTATGCAAACTTCTGAAAACCCTCAAACTGAAATTGCAACTCTAAGTAATCTTAATGGCTTTGACGAGCAAAACCCACCTAATCCCCAACTAATTGATACTTGCGTCCACTGTGGATTTTGCCTTTCTACCTGTCCAAGTTACAGAGTAATTGGTAAAGAGATGGATTCGCCCAGAGGTAGAATTTATCTTATGGATGCGATTAATGAAGGAAAAATACCAATAAACGAAGCAACGGTAGAACATTTTGATTCGTGTTTAGGTTGTCTTGCTTGCGTGACAACTTGCCCATCGGGGGTACAATACGATAAATTATTAGTAGCAACTCGCCCGCAAATTGAGCGCAATTATCCCCGAAGTTTGCCCGATAAATTAATTAGACAAATTATTTTTTCTTTATTTCCTTATCCTGATAGACTGCGACTTTTACTTGCACCTTTATTGGTATATCAAAAGTTAGGTTTGCAAAAAATTGTGCGTTCGACTAACTTACTTAAAAAAGTATCTCCACGCCTAGCCGCGATGGAATCAATTTTACCAAAAGTTACTTTTAAAGCCTTTCAAAATAACTTACCGACAGTTATTCCCGCCCAAGGCGAAAAACGCTACCGCGTAGGAATGATTTTAGGTTGCGTACAGCGTTTATTTTTCTCCCCAGTTAATGAGGCGACAGTAAGAGTTTTAACGGCTAACGGTTGCGAAGTTGTAATTCCTGAAAGTCAAGGTTGTTGTGCGGCGCTTCCCGAACATCAAGGACAAACCCAGCAAGCGCAAAGCTTGGCGAGACAGATGATTGATAGCTTTGCAGATACAGAAGTTGATGCAGTAATTATTAACGCTGCTGGGTGCGGTCATACTTTAAAAGAGTACGGTCATATCTTAGAAGATGACGCAGAATATAAAGCAAAAGCCCAAGAATTTGCGACTAAGGTTAAAGATGTGCAAGAGTTTTTAGCAACGGTGGGATTGACAGCGAAAT
>Ga0068628_1001375_pt1 | contig 10027 bp, 10 predicted proteins | sample InSIn2gowninarea_FD_77431 | JGI IMG/M metagenome (GOLD analysis project Ga0068628, IMG submission 77431) | Clean room microbial communities from NASA Spacecraft Assembly Facility at Jet Propulsion Laboratory, Pasadena, California, USA -... ... | reverse complement strand
CCTAATCATTTTTTATAAGTACCAAGTCGAATTTTCCTCTAGGAATGGATTTTGATTAGTCTTCTTGTGGAGATAAATCATATTTTTACAACTCCATTGTATTTTCTCAATGGAAATGGCAATTTTTGCTTATAAAACAAGAATTCAGATTGAGATTTTATTGGATTTTGGCGACATGGGTGGATGAGGGTTGGATGAGGTGAATGAGATGAGGTATCCCTACAATGTAGAATCTCCTGCAACAACACACATTATTTTATGCATCCATCCAAAAATTCATCTATACATGGGAAACATTTATTAAATAGTGGAAAATTACTAGTGTAAAATCCAGAAATTTGAGAACTAGTGAGCTAGTAAATCTATCAAATTCCTAACCTAATCAAGTGAAAATTCAATGGGGTAATTTTTTTTACTAAATATAATGTTTTTTTGATCTAATGCAAGTGAATCCAACTTGATTGAAGCTCGTTAGAATGCTCTAAAAAATAGCAGAAATTTATTGTTCTTTGCTACAAAGGAGTTCCATAAATCTAGATTTGGGAATAAGAAGATGAATCCAAGTAGCTCAATGATTACTATGACCTTACAAATATTTCCCAAGGGTGAAATTATTCTTGTGATCTTTCAAAATAACTTACATCAACCATTTAACCCATCCTACAACAAGAAATCATTAATACTAAATGTAGAAATACAAAGAAATAAAAACAAGAGATGCATGTGAATAAGAAGTGACAAGAAGAAAAGAAAATGATACAAAAGGGCTATGAGACTCCTAGGATGGTAAAGACCAAGGAAGCTCAGAGATATATTGAGGAGAACAAGATTTTTAAGTTGAGCATGACACCAATCTTCCTTATTTTCATCAACACAATTACATCCCCGCAAGAAAATACAATGGAGTTGTAAAAATATGATTTATCTCCACAAGAAGACTAATCAAAATCCATTCCTAGAGGAAAATTCGACTTGGTACTTATAAAAAATGATTAGGAATCATCCCCCATGAAATGAGGAATCTTTCCCCTCCAAAATCCCTTGATTAGTGGATCTGGTTCCCAATACTAGAAATCTACATTAAATGGCAGGGAACACATTCCTAGATTTTCTCAATCATTGGAGTTCCACAATCTATGACATAATTCCATAATATCTTGTTGATTTATTATTTAATATTGATCCTCCTATAGTAGGGAGCAATTCCCTAAATTATCTCCTCCTCCAAATCTTCATAATATGCCTAATATTCTCATAATATTCAATAAAAATAAATAATATTAGGCAAAAATATGAAATTATTCATAAACCTTCCTAATGAATATATTAAAGTTAAAAATACATTATATAATACAAAAAGAGAGGTTTAATATGTTGAAGGATAGTGAGATGGGCCTTAATTTATGTTTAATTCAGAGTCATGGGCCTTCATTTATGTCTAATTTAGAGGCCCATCACACTCTAAGAAAGCTCCACAACCTTTTGGATCTTGGAAATTTCTAACATAGGTTCGTGTTGGGGTTCTCTCATATCACTTGGCCTTTAAGTCAAGTCACCAAGGGCAGAGTGAAAAAAAAAATCTTTTGGTTGGAAACCCAACAACGAGTGTTCTCCGAGTTGAAGAATCACCTCTGTTCTGCACCAATGCTCGCATTACTATACCTACAAAAACCATTTGAGATTGAGACGGATGCCTCTGACTATGCTATTGGCATGGTTCTTACTCAACATGTGAATCCAGTGGCTTACCACAGTGAGACACTTTCAGACACAGTCTAAAAGTACCCCACTTATGACAAAGAAATATAAGCCATTATGTAGGCTTGCCGTCAATGGAAGCATTGCATTTTGGGGAAGGAAACGGTCATCCACATAGACCACTGACCTCTATAGTTCATATAGACACAAGGGAAGTTGTAGAACAGTTTCCATCAGAAATGGTCCATCTATCTACCACAATTCCATTTGAATGTTAAGTATAAGAAGGGAAACACCAATAATGTCGTTGATTACCTCAGTTGACCACCAATCATGGCACTAATCATTGAGCTCAACTCCTATGGGCATGAGACATTGGGGTGGCCACATCTTTACAAGAGCGATCCAAAATTTGGTAGCATATACCAGACATTCGTGGAATCAAGTTCCAATCTTTCACCTTCCAGATGCATTGTTATGCCACTTGGGACACAATTGTGTTCCTTCAAGTGAGCATGCGAAGATGATTTGGGAGGCGCACTACATTCGGGTCGCTAGACATTTTGGAGTAGAGAAAATAGTGGTGGTATTACAAAAGTATTTTTATTGGCTGAAACTTTGTTAGGATGTTGGGAATTACATTAGATCCTACACCACCTGTGCCATTTCCAAACTAACCATCAAGAGGCAAGGCCTATATACTAATATACCCACTCCTAGTTGACCTTGGGAATCTGTCTTCATGAATTATATGTCAGGCCTTCCTGCTACTAATCATGGAAACGATTGTGTTTTCGTGGTCGTCGATAGATTCTATATGATGGCCATCATGGCGACTTGTAAGAACATCATCACACTGGAGGCCATTTCTCAGCTCCTCTTTGAGCCGGTTTGGGTACACTTTGGGATCCTACAGTCCATTATCTCAGATTGATATAGAAAATTCCTAAGTTCATTTTGGTCAATTATTTTTTCAATGCTGGATACAAAACTTACTAAGTCCATGACTTTCCATCCCCAAACTGATGACCAAACAGAGGTTGTCAACAAGATGATCATACACATTTTGTGCATGTAAAACTGAAAGCATGTATGCACATGGGATGAAAGTCTCCCCTATGTCCAACATAGCTACAATAGAGATCTCCACAGCTCAATAGGGCACAACCCCTTTTAGGTTGGGCTAGGATTTTATCCATTATGCCCCATTTATATGACCATACCATTTGTAGCTACTCAGGTAGATTCGACTCACATGCAATCTGAAGATGAAAGGGCTAACAGATTCATTGAGAAAATTCAACACATCCTCCAATAGCTCCATTATATATTGGACAAAACTAATGCTAAGTACAAGTAACGGCATGATCAGCATCGAGTGTCACACAATTTCCAGGTGGGCGACAAAGTTTGGCTACATTTGTAGAAAGAGTGCCTCATTGGAGCCCACCACAAGCTTCGCCCACTCTCATATGGGCCATACACCATCACCAAGGCCATCAGTGAAAATTCCCTCGAGCTCAGCATCCCACCATTCCTTAGTCTGCACCTAGTGTTCAATGTAGATTGCCTTCAACAATACTTTCCATCATTGTTGGACACATCTGATAGTGTAAAATAAATCACACCAACAAAGCTCAACCTGGATTGCATGGAATAGGCCACAAATCATTATATCATGGAAACACAGATCAAGAAAACTTGAAAATAGAGGATACAACTCTATTGAGTTGTCAAAGTAGGCCAACTCCTTCACCAAGGAAAATGGCTCACCAGGGACCAAGTTTAGCAAAAGTTTCCTCATCTCATGGAGGAACTCAACGCAATGGGGACCATTTCTTCCTAAGTTGGGAGGACTGATCTAGGTGCATATTGGTGGCCACCCGCCTATTCCACTTGGACCCTCATGATGAGAACCAATATTGTAGCAAGAATGCTACAATTCCTGGGGCTACCAACATTACTTTATCAACTCGGGGTTCGTACAAACTTGGAGGTGATAGTGTTGTATACACAAGTAGATGTGATGGGTTTGCTCTTTGTCATTGCTGAGCTGGCGATAGACCACTATGGTTTCTCAAACCAGCCTTCTATTGATTCAGAAGAAGTTTGATTACCAATGAAGAAGAGGGAATTTTGCACTAATTGGGAGAATTGAAATATTTTCTACTATAGTAAGGAAAGACTGAAATCAATGCTTGAAACACACCACTCATCTAACTAATTGCTAAGAGATCTTGCTTCAGAAGAATTCAAAGCTAACAACTGTGTAATCCTAACTATCCATGGCATGCAATATTAAATAACCAAACATTGTACCATTGTGCATTTGAATGAACACAATAACTCTTTTTTCCTTTTTATCCCTTTTTTTGAAAATTTGAATGCTAAATCTTCTTGGTGATGTGGTTGGTGGGTTAGAGATGGTGATAGAAGGTTAGATGGCTTGGGAGGAAAGTAGGGGTCTTCTCCTATCTTCCTGGATGTTTTTTCCACAAATCGGCCTCAAAACAAGCCACTATAGGCCGTCCTACACGATGTCCTAATGCTTTCTGTAGGATGCCCTAATGCTCCTACAGAATCCCCTGTATTCCTACAGGATCCAGCTGAGAGAAATAGGAGTGACTTGGAAGGTGGTATAGGGATTAGGGAATGTGAATGATGGAAGAATAAAGGCAAGGGGGTGTCTAGAACTTCCTCAAAGCTCAAACCAAAGTTTGTAAGATGGCTGGATTTGCTCAAAAAAACTGGAAATTTGTTCTTATGGAATGATGAATTGGTTGAGGGACTTAGTGGATTTTAGTGACCATGGATGGATGAGGTTAGGCTGGGGTTTCTTGCATGATATCTTCATGCACTATTGAAACTCCTGCAATACATACATCACTATAATTTATCCATGAATCATATCAAAGAAGGAAGATTTCTAATCAACTTAAGAAAACAAAATTTCATTATTTAGTTACCTAATTCATGCATGGAAATACTTGCAGTATATTGTGAAACACCATGAGATCTAATAAAAAGTTGAAAATATCATAAATTCCAATTGAAACCTATTCTTGAAAACTAAAAATATGCCGGCCTAAGTAGCAGAAAACTCTAAATTCTATAAGAAAGTAGAATTTTGTCCTTTTTGGGCTAAATAGGAGTTTTTACTCAAACCATGGTCCCTAGAGGGAGGAGTGAGGCAAAATACACCTACTATCAACCTTTTTGGTATTCCTTTATCTCTCTAAAGCTATTGCTACAACAATGCACAAATGGAAGCAAACTAATCAAATTCACCACTACTTGCAATGAAACAATGCTAAAATCAATTCAACACTTAATCTAATCTAAACATACAAGTACAAGAAGAGGAGCCTTTTCTGCTAGGTATGGCCCGTAACCCAAGAGATTTAGCCCTCTGAGTCAACTTAGTGCTGGATCAATGAAAATCTCATTCCCATTATCATATCAGAAAAATTACATGACAATGTTTTTCCACAAAGATTAAAATCACAAATGCTTAGTGCTCTTACATAAAAATATGAAATCTAATGAGGCTCTAGGTCTCCTTATTTATACAACTGAAGTCTCAAACAACTTCCTTAAATATAGGGAGTCTTGGCTCCCAAAATCAAGATGAACTAACTCTTAACTGTTAATGGTTCGGCTGCCCATCATCTCCATGACTCGGCTACTTGCAACTTTGATCTAGTGTGATTTGATTGAGGAATATTCGACTGAGTGACGATTTGATGAGGAGGATCTATCTCCTATAACCTCTCCTCCTTGTGTCATTTGAGTTTATGCCCTTAATTAGCCAAAATTTCCATGATTCTCTCTCAAAAACCTACAATAAATGCACATTAGACCAGTAGACATACATTTTACATTTACTTATCTCATTAAGAAAAATATAATTAAAACATGTAAGGAACTATGAGAAGAGTTGATTTTGATAAGCTTGGAGGTGTATTAAGGTCCATATATTTACCCAATGATGAGGCTCATCATCACTCCCCTAATGAAAGTGTTGCTCAACCTTTGAGAAACTTAATCTATATCCATGTCCTTCATTGCTCTGCTAGCCTCCCTGACATCCCATGCTTCTGCTGTAGTTTCTTCTTCTTGTGAATAAAATCCTGCCTTGCTCTCCGTCTCTTCCCACTACTTTATTTCTTCTTCTACTTTCCTTCCTTCCAACATTCCTAAAAGCAGTGGTGGACTGAGTCTGAAGCCAATCCAATTGACTTTGATTCTTTGTAGAGCTTCCTTGTACATGGGTGTTATGTTTAGTGTATCTCTCATTCTCTGAGGAGAATGGTATTCTCTGATTTTCAGGCTGTAAGGCAAGGTGTTCCATCTTCTTTGGCAAAGCTTGTATGTGGTCATATTCTAGCAACATGAACATGTCTTCAAAGTGTGTGACTTCATGGTCTTGTGTAGCAAGGTACCTAGGTGCAAGCCTAGGATCATTTTCAATTAGGTTGTGGGTGTTGATGACAACCATTGGATTGGATAGTTTAGCTCTGGTCATAAGTGGTTTTGTCTCTTCTATTGCCATTACCTTGTTCATCTCTGTAGCTCTTGCCTCCTCATGATTCATCCATGATGCTAAGGCCATCAATTTCAAGTCTCCTAGCTTTGTATTTGGGTCCCACACATTCAAATCTGTCAAAGACAGGCTGTGTAGGTAAAACTCAGACATCTTTGCTCTATCTTTCAGGGTGATTTGATCATAAAGATCAATGGATTTTCTATATTATTGGAAGGGAATAGTGCCTCTCTTTGCTAAAGTATTAATTTGGAATTGTAGCCATTGTTCCTTGAGATAGAAAGCATAAGACTTGGCTGGCATCCTGAACTAGATTGCCTCTAAGGATAAACTTGATATAGCTGCCAACTGGCTTTCCCTTTCTTGTAAATGTCCCCTTATCCATGCATTCTTTGCTTCTAACTGAGCTTTCATGATTGCCTCTCTATCCCTTATGTTTCTTGGTTCTCTGCCCATCTCCTTCAATTTTTCCTCCATGTGGCCTACATCCTCCACTCCTTTTGATTTGGAAATTTGCATCCACCTATGTGTCCTTGCCATATCTTTCTAAAGTTCAAAGAATAAGGGGATGGAAAAATTCTGTGGGATAACCCTACCCCCTTCAATGAACCTATAGCAAGAGATGAGGTTGGGTTGTGGACTAGGCCCTCTCAGATCTAGGTTTTCCTTCTATGTTTCTTGCTGAGTGATACCTTCTTGGTCCATTTTTTTAGTTTCCTGTAGGTTTAACAGAGTTTCCTATAGGATGGCATCTGCTTCTAGTAGGTCTTTCTATGTATCTTGTAGGATACATTTTCCCTTTGATGAGGAAGACCTTGTGACAGGCCTCCTAACATATGTGATGGGAGATTTGGGAGAGGCTTGTCCTGATGATCCTTCTCCTTGATTTTTCTCAAGGTGAGCTGTGTTTTCTTGCTGCTTTGGTGAGTCTTCAATAACAATAGGAATTTTGGTGGGTGTTTGAGGTCTTCCTTTCCTAATACATGTGCTCTTTCTTGTTGTAAAGTACAGTGGGGTTCTTCTTTGTCTTTTTCCTTTTGACTTGATAGGTGTACTTAGGGCAGTAAGAGAAGTTGTTGCCTCCTTCTCTGTTGGTTCTAGAGATACCCTTGGTGATTATTCCACTTCTTTTCCTTGAATTTTAGACCTATTTTCTTCCTTCTGTTTCATCTCCTCTTTTCCATTCTCCTTCTCATCCTTGTCTCTCTCTTTCTCTTCTTCCTCTAGTTGCTCACTCTGCTCATCTATCTCGTTTTTTGTTTCTTCTTCAGTTTCCTCTTCATTTTCCTCTTCCTTTTCTTCATCATTTTCCTCCTCTATTTCCTCTTCATTTCCTCCTTCTATTTCTTCATCCTTCTCACTAGAAATGAGGCTTTTGTCATATTCAAAATCTTGAATTACTCCCTCTGCTTGCATGTCTCTGAAACTTGTCCATGTAATAGGGAGTCTTAGGTTTTGTAGAGAATCTTCTAGGATTAGTTTGATCAACCCATGATGGACTATTTGTTTATGTTTTCCCTCCTGCACTTTGACGCTCATATCTATTAGTGATTGAAGAAGAAAGTAAGGTATACTTAACCTGTTTTGAGGAGGTGTGTCTACTTCAAACCTAAGTTCCTGTAGAAGTCTGAAATGGTATCTATACACCACACTCTATCTCCCTTCACATGATATATATTTAATGAGGTGGTAACTAACATCATTCTAAGGGTATAGAAGGCTTTCTCTTCTGACCCCATTTTTGTCCTCCATTGCCTCCTCCCATTCTAAAAGAATTTCTTCTTTGCAAGGGTGTTGTTTCCCTTATCTTATTTTCTCCAAGGTAGCCCTAAAGGAAGTGTGGTGATTCTACTTATAACTTCAAGGGTTATTTCTACTGATAGGCCTTCCACCACAGTAGTGGCATGGGTCCTAGTGAGGGGTATGAATGAGAGAGCAAAGTCTCTGGCCACCTCATCATCATATCCTCTCATTCTTTCAAAGAAACCCATTCAAGTATGCCTTGTTAAAATTTCTACTACAGGAGGGTGCTGATGAATTCTTATTGTGTTTTTGGGTTCCCTCTTGTTAAAAACCCTTGTCATCTTTCCTAGGTAATTGTGGAGGCTTGTATGGATATAATTCAAGAATACTATTGGGTGAGAGATTTAAATGATAACTCTACAATATAATTCTCCTAGACTGTAACTTCCTTAACTAAATGGAGGATTTTTCTTATTTGTTTTAACTGGAAAATATGGGAAGGTATAGCTCCTACCTCACTGGTTACTATTTGATGAGGAAAAACTTTGATCTCTTCTCACTTAATGCCCACTAATAATCATGTAGATGACTGCTCTTTATCCTGTAGGTCTTCCTAGAGGATCCTGTAGGTGCCTCTATGCTACAAAATGCTCACTATCTTCTGTAGGTGCTGCTTCATGAAGGTCAAGGTGATCCTTTTTTCGATGAATTCTCGAGATTGCTAATGCTCTTTTAGTGTGGGAATCATTGTTTTATTTCCTTATATGGATGATCATGTGGGATCGTGTGTTGGATGTCTAACTATGAGAACCTCCTTTTGGACCGTTGGTCCCACTATCAGTCCATCATTTCACTCACCTCATAATAATCTCCCACTTCATTCCTTTGTAACTTAACCGTTTTTGGAATTATCTCCTTTTTCTTCTGATTTGACTGCTGCCACATGTGGAGTGATCTAATTATTTTTTCCTCATCGACTAGCCGAAGGTGGCCAAGTTAACTAGCCACCTTTTCTTATAAAACTAACTCTTACATAATCCTACATTTTTTATCGTATCGTGCTAATGAGAGAGCATGATTAAGATGGGATACCTGTGGGTAAGGTTCCTTGATGATGATTCTCATTGGAGAATGACGTCCCTGTGCTGTTTATTTGTTGCATATTTTTTTTATTATTATTGGCCTTTTTTTATGCTTGTTTCCTTGGATTTGCAGGTACTGGAGAGTGATGCTAATGATATTTTTGCTACTACTGAGCTTTGGAGGAGCTTCCTCAACCTTGGAATCTATAGGAAACCTACAGGATGTCTTGTAGTTTCCTCTCCCCTAAACATTCATACATTTTTTTAGTTCTCGAGCATGAGGATTGTTGAAAAGAGTAGAGAAGGGTTCCTATGAATGTTAGGTGAGAGGTATAGTCCTCAGGTATTGTCCCTTTATCCTATTTTCTCACCCTCTTCTATTTATTTTTTTCTTGTTTGAAAACTGTATATATTTTTCTTTAATTGACTTATTGGATGGCTACAAGGGTAATAAGGTGATGAAAGGCATGGTGATGAGGTGGTGGAGCGATTTTTTTTTGCGGGACACAGGCTGGTCATTCCATTTCTCTAGGGTCGCTTTTATTGGGATTCCAAAGCCACTATAATTCCTACAAGAAACTCCTGTAGGTTTTCAGGGAACCTTGTAGGATTACAGGGAATCTTGTAGAAACACAGAGCGTGTGTAAACTGAGCTCGAGGAGTTCATAATGGAGTGATTAATGGGATAATGAATAATATTGGATGGAGGAATAGAAATATGGATTGTGTAGATCCTTCTTTTCCTCTAAAGTTGCGTTGATCCTCCTCATGCTGACCTGCAAACAACATTTTCAAACTTTTTATTTCCTCTCTTTTTTATTTTATTTTCTTTTCTTTTTTGAAAAAAAGTAATCTGCCTCCAAGAGGTTTTCATCCTAGCTTCTTTCCCTAGGTGCCTCAAAAGATGTTTTCACCCAGAGATCCTTTTATTTTTTTCTTTTATTTTCAACACCATTAGGTT
>Ga0068628_1001374_pt1 | contig 10036 bp, 6 predicted proteins | sample InSIn2gowninarea_FD_77431 | JGI IMG/M metagenome (GOLD analysis project Ga0068628, IMG submission 77431) | Clean room microbial communities from NASA Spacecraft Assembly Facility at Jet Propulsion Laboratory, Pasadena, California, USA -... ... | reverse complement strand
TTTAAATAATAAAAGATGATGGTTTCAATTGATAAAGTCTTAGATCATTATAATTCTAGGTGATGATATCAAGAGGTAAAATTAAAAAGGTGTATTAAAAATTGATTTATTTTTTTAGTAAAATGGTAAGTTTTTAAAAAGGATTATTATTTATTATATAAGGTTTACCATGAGGGGTTTAATACATTAAAAGAGAAGGTGGTAAATTTTAAAAGTAAGGCATTTTTAAAGAAGCTCATGAATGCACATGTTTTGAAGGCTTTCTTTTAAGGGATCCCCCTTGGTGATTTTAAACTACCACCGTAAATCATAAAAGGGAACTTTAGTCTCTTTTATCACATCTTATTAATGTAGCATATATTTAACATTTGTTTAATATTATCATTATCCTTTTAGCATACAAAGCATATCAAAAGAACATATGGCATTAGCATTAGCAAAAGAGTATATCACATGAATAGATACTTCCTTGATAATCTTATTATCATCCATTTGATTGTGGACAAGGAGACCTGCTGTCACCTTTAGATAGGGTTTATCCCTACCTTGAGTGGCTCCATGGTCCTAAGGACTTGGGGTTAGAGGTTTCCTCTACCATCATTTTTTTTATGGGTGTTCCATAGATATCCAAGAAGGAAGTACATCAAGAACACTCCATATTTCATCACTCATCTTTTTTATTTTAGCACAAGATAAAATCTAACAAAAATCTTTATAAGTAACTATCTAGATCTTAAGGTTTTGTTATGGATTACACCCTAACTTCTGATTGTGTAGGATTTAGATGCTTATAGTGCATGTCATATATGTACTTATCAAAGATGAAGATATCACCTTAAGAATAATTACAGCCTACAAATAGAGTAATTATAAATGAACATTCAATCATGCTATTTTATTTACGTCATGCCATAATTATATTTCCTCAAATAATATTCCACACAAGTTTAAGGTGATATTCATGTAAGTCTAAAGTCTAAAGTTTAAGGTTGCATATCCTAACCATGCTAATAATGAAGGAACACATACAAGTTTCTTAAATTTTATCTATACAAGAAAAATCAATCTCACCAAATGCATAAGAGACTTGCTTATAAAATCTCAAAATATGACATTTGTGAACATTAAGGGCTTACAAAGAAAAGATTTATATAGAAACATTCCATTGCTAGTGGATATCTAAATTGTTAATATAATAATTTCATGGTCGCAAATGCTACTAGTTTAGATATATATCTAAAAAGGCCGAGAGGTATCAATCTTTATGTGCCTATCTCATTTCTTTGTATTACAAAATCCAAGATTGATACCTCTTGGTGGTTTTAGATATATATATCTAAAATATCTAATCTAATTTATATTATAAATAAATAATTATTAAAATTAAAAATTTATTAGTTAGTCATAGTTAACTTTTATAAGTTGAGATGTATTAGTTCGCTAAATTAATTATTTATTTTAAAAAATATTAATAAAAAAATTAATTTATTTATGAAGTTGTGTTGATAAAATAGATTACTTTCTTGCTTGAAATATAATTTAAAACTCAATTTCGTATTTAATGAATCATATAAACATAAGATAATAGAAAAGAGAATAAAATATTATTTATATAAACAAATAAAATAAAATATGAAAGTTAATAATTATAAAATATAAAATAATTTATTAAACGTAAAATTAATTTAAATATCTAAATTGTATCCATGTACATGCAATGTCAAGTAAATATGTTGATGTTACCAATTATGAAATACACTTAAATTAAAACACGTTTGATGTTTAGTTAAAAAAAAAAAGGTAAAGATAAAACATATTAACGTCCAATAATAATTATATAAATAATAATTTATTTATATACCATAATTTTGAAAACAATTATACGCTCCAATAATAGTTGCAGCGTCCTTAAATTTTCTCACATAAGATTTGCATCGTACTTGACACCCGTAGATGGAAGCCATGAATTTCTTTGTATGAATCCACCCACGCTAAACTGGCTGGCCTCTGCAGATCGCGTAATGACACGGTGACCCGACCATTTTACCCGGTTACTGGTGACCGCCCCCGGGCCCCGGTTCATGTATTCTCCATAGTAGAGTGTACTCAAGGCGAAGTTCCCGCTCCATTCAAGCCAACCTGCCTGGTGAATAATACCATCCAGATACGACTGCATGAACACAGTGCGAGAATACTCCTTCCATGGCCTGCCTAGATAGATCCCGAATGAACTTTTTACTGCAACAAGATCGGCATCTGCAGTGACAGTGCAGTCGTGAACAACGATCCCGGTATTCTGATTGGGGTCTTCTCTGCCTTGGGCGGTGTACAAAATGTGTTGCTTCTCCATCGGCTTACGGGCGACTAAATTGCATTTCTGTAATACCACTGCGGCGTTTCCGAAAATGAAGTCGACGGTGCCGTAGACATCGCACTCTCGGTAGAATTGGCGGAGGGAGTGGACATAGAGAGTGTCCTGATACCCTTTGAAACTGCACCTGTAGAACACAGACAGATCGGATCCCACGCGCAGGGCCACTGCTTGGTGCTTCGACGGCCCCGCGGTATTCTCGAACGTCATGTCACGCGCCATAAATCCGTTGCCCGTAACAGCTACACATGAAAATCACTGTATAAGTATTGCAGCTAAAATCTATATAGCATCCAGAAGGACCCCAAAACGAAGCAATAATAGTAGCTTGAAAATGGACTTACCGACCGTTGCCGAATGAAAGGTTGTGTAGCCGTCACGAACGTTTCGGTTTCCGGTTACGATGGTCAGATGTTTCCCATCCCCGATAAACATGAGATTAATCTTATTTTTGTGGATCTCCACATTTTCGTGATACACTCCTTTTCTGATGTGAATCACATATCTACTCTTGCTCTTCTCCGGTGCCGCTTTCACAGCTGCAGAAATGGTAGAATAATGTCCGCTCCCGTCCTTCGCCACGATGGCATTTACGGTGATTCTACCGGGTGATGAAGCCTGAAAAAGCCGCCGGTCTTCCGCCGACATCCATGACGGAAAACCTTCTTCGTCCGACAAATGACGTCGGGTGCCACTGGCAATAGACGCCTCCTCAGAGATGTTTTTCAACATCGCAAGCGAATTACTGACCAAATGCTTCACTTTATTGAGGCCTCCTTTGATATTCTCCGTCAGGTTCCCCTTCCCCAGCTCGATCCCCTCGAAACAGGTGTACTGGTTCGTAATGGCGGCGCTCAGAAGTGTCTCCAGGGTAGCCGCGTGAATCGGCACGGCAAGAAATGTCATGTTGCGAAGTTCCGACATCGTGATGTTGATCTCGGCCAGCGTGTCATCGAAAAGCTCTGCGCAATCGTGGAGTGCCATCTTCTGCCGGAAGCTGAGTGCGGGGCTCAATAGGCTTTTGGTGTGGGAGCTGGCCCTCTTCACGGCGTAAGAGCCCAGGGTGACGGCTGCCCTCAGGATGTCCATAGGCCCTGCGCTACTCGCCAATCCGGGAAAGTTCTCAAGGCTTGAGAGGCAGAGATCCGGGTAAAGAGTAGTACTGCACGCATATTTGACAGCATCTGACGTAGATTTCCACATCCGTTTTCCATTTCCATCTCTGTGATCAGCATGTCCTGTTATTCCAATCCCAAAGCATATGACGACAGCTATCAGTAATGCAGAACCTTGAACGAGCTTCGCTTGGCTTCCCTCCATTGTTCTATCAGACCCTGCAAGGCCAGCTCAGTACAAAGTAGGAAGGACTAGGACGAATTTCGATTCATTAACTGCTGTGATGATTTATTTATTAGTAAAGAGGCACAGTGGAAATCAGTGGGGTCTCAGGGTGGGATCTCACGGGGAAACAGGATTTATTTTTATGGAGTAGAAAGAAAAAAAGTTTATTAATGTCTACGGGAGATCAAGAGCGGTCTATGGGTAATTGTATGGGGAGTACAATGTATGTCATGGTTTGTGGGAATTGAACACGGAATTCAGGACGCAGCAAGGTTTGCATGTAATCAACTCAAGTCTCAGGAAACAAAATAAATTGTACTAAGGATTAATTGGAATCTCTTTTCAAAAATAGAATAGGTTTTTTTTAGGGTTTCATATTTAAGTGGGTGAAAAACTGGTGGGACTAAAAAATGCTCCTGCTTAGAAAATTTAAATTATTTTTTAGAAAGTTTTATACCACTTATCCATCATATAACAAATTTTAGGAAGAGAAACACTTAATTCATAAAATCACTAACTTAAAAATATACCTAAAAATTCTGAGCACCACCCTTTTCTATTTTTTAGGAAGCCCCACTCTTAATTGATGGGACCATTAACTTAAAAAAATTCCTAAAAATTCCTAAAAAATTATCCAAGAAGCATATTTTGATTCCTACGGAAAACAAAGCACATGGGAAGCTCCTCGATAATCAGAATCCCATCATATAGCTAAGATTGGTTGGTGTAAAAGAGAATGGTAGGCCGACAACATACTCGATTTGGATGCTATGGTCGAATCGGTGTTCTGCACAGACTACTCGTCTTTACTTTTAGTACATTTTGGGTCGCAATGCGAAAAACAATCTCAGATTCAGTGGCGCCTGTACTTCAATCGATCCTTCTTGTAAGATCGAGGAGGGATTCACTTGTCGTTAGATCACGTTTCAGATATGACAATTACTAACTCCGGGCTGAAGAGTTCGGTTTATCCGACTCTGGTGTTGATGGTGGCAATTCGGGCCACGAAGATCATTTGGTAAATACGTTTCACTCAATGAATTAATGTCAGCCAAAATGCAAAGCAAGCTTTAAGAAAAGTTGGCGACTAGTAGCCCTGAACATCGTGCCTCCACTACCATTATTGGAGGTTTGGATGGCACCCTTCATGGGTCCCCTCAATTATGTTGCAACCCATCTTGACATTGGATTCTAACATGTTGTATAGAAAGTAACTTAATTAGCACCTAATCATATTGTCTTTAGATTAAGTATGATATTTGTTTTCTTCCATCAACGAAATTTGCCATTGATTCTTCTTCTCCCTTTGCTTTGAATCAACAGTTCCTAGCAAAATTATCTAGGTTATTGTAGGAAAGACATATGAAGTTCTTTTTCTTTCCACTCTACTTAGATCCATTAGATTCATTTGCATGCCTCTTTTTTATAGCCCTTGGAACTTAAATCAACCTTCTTCTTGGAGACAAGTTGTTTGTTTAAGGTGACGTCGTCCTCCTCTAGGTCAATTTCATACAACAATAGAGCTCCTTGAAGTTCATCAAACTTTAATGTAACGAATTTTTTGGTGTATTCAAATTTCATTCCAAATTGTTAAAATATATGAAGTTGAAGAATTATGTAAGTATTGCCAAAGAGTCAAACACAATAAGATTTTGACATTAATGTTATAATTGACGCAAGCATTACATAAAAATAACTTACAAGATATAGGTGGATGGTTAAGCCCCACAATAATAATCAATTAATTATCATTGTCAAAATGAGCCACCAACATGTGTTACTATGCATACATAAATAAGATACAAGCATCCTTCAAATAGGAACACCAAGTTATACCAATCCATGTAAGGTATCCTAACACAATTGATTACATAATAAAATGTTTTAATCTTAATGATGGATCTCACCTATCCATGTATACATTTAAATCTTAAATAGGATTCAAACATAAGTGGCCCAACTATTAAGAAAAACTAGTGTGCTAAATAAATATAAGTCCTATATAATGTTATACTAAGTTTAGCTTAACTTTCAACACCCTCCTTTATGCTAGGCTTAGGGGTCAACAATCTCCATAATATATTTTGAAGAGGCAACAATGCCATTAAATATCCACCCTCCCTTAATAGAAACTTCCCTTGGAGCATCACACATCCTGATTACTTTCCTCAAATGAATGAAAGAATTAACCTTATTTCTGATAATTGCATTCCACATAGGTATTTAATGCACCTTCTAAGAGGTAGGAGTCATATTTCATCTCTTAATCCTCTCTATGACATCAAAATATCTCATTACATTGCTACATGAGCCCTCCTTTCAACATTAATCAAATAATTTATAGTAACAACCTTATTTAAATGAGAGGTATGGTCATGGCCATCAGGCATTCACTCTTCATAATGATTTATTCTACCATATTTATGAGAATCAATGTTCCCACCATCAACTTCCTCACCCTACCAATCTTGATGTAAAACATGAGAATTAACATGATGGGGAAAACTACAAGAACCACAATGAAGATTCTTATCAAGCCTAGCTCTATGATCTCTTTTATGCTTCATATCATGTCCATCATTTATACAATGAGGTAAATCGAGTTTATATTTAATAAAACTCTTTATGCTATACATTGAATCTATCTCTCATCAATAATTCTAACCAAAATTAGGTTTAAGGTATTATTTAGATCTTTGATGTATACCTTATCCTTGTAAAAATCAACTTTCTTCCCAATATAAGTTAATCGATACATGAAAAGAAAATTAATTCCCAAATAAAAAATATAGTAAATGTCATAAATATTCCCACCTTTATGCTTCACATATTTGGTTCAAGAAACTAGAAGACCCTCATCATTTACTATTTTCATAACTGCACTGCTATTTCCTCCATCTTTATAGTTATTTTATAAGCCCATATTGATGGTCATATGATGAGAAGTACCTAAATCTATATACAAATCCTCATAATAAGAAAGTATTCTAGAAGAGTAATAATATGTGTATATTACCTCATTAATAGAATTACATGCAATCAAGACACTTCTATTTAAAGTTGATGCATCTTGTCAAGGCCATCACTTTCAATCCGAGTATCCGATGTAGCCCATTTTTTAGATCTGGAAGAATCAAGTTATCTATAAATGCACAACATCTCCTATAGGAGATGATTTTTAAGGTTTGAAGAGCTCATCTTGTGGCCAAAATTCAACTTTAAATTTTATTTTCCATTTTTAAGATCATCCATGTTAGTTTACTATTTTTAGTATTTCATTGTTAGTTGATTGAATGGTTAATCCTTAGTGGATTAACTGATTGTTTTTATAATCTTTCCTATTTAAAGGACCAAAATTTAAAGAAAAGATAGAGTGGATTTTCTAGTTACATCATCTGGTATCGTAGCAAGTAGAATCATGCCTTATGCTTTTTGCACGTATATGGGTATTTTTTGTGAGACATGCATGTGGTTTTGAAGGATTTGGATAGTTTGATAATTTTTGGGAGAAATGCCAAAGTTTATGTCAAATCTATGTTCTCCTTGCATTTGAACAACTTTTTAAACGATGAATATTTTTTGTAGAAGGCTTTGTTTAGCCTTGAAAAAGAGAAATAAGAGAGTTTAGATGATGTAGATGGATGGGATTTGAAAAGCATTTGGGTTTGGTGTTATCCATAAACACATGAAAAATATTGATACTTGATATTTAAGTACTTGTAAAAGGCTTTGTATAGCATTGAAGAAGAGTTTAGATGATGCAAGTGAATGGATCTTGGAAAGTGTACAGGTTTGGGTGTTAGCCATAAACACTTATAGATTTTCCTTGCACATTACTCTCACTTTGGAAAGTATTAAGGTTGAGTGTCAGCCATAAACACTAAGGGTTGAGTACTAGCCATAACCATTACATGTTAAGTGTTAGCCATAAATATTGTGGGTTGAGTGTTAGCCATAAACACTACAGATCCATCTTACATGTTTCTCTCTTTAATTCCTTTAAGTATGGGTTCTTATTCAAGGATATTATCATTTTTTGAAATCAAAGGAACTCAGTGGTTGAGTTTTTTCAATCAAATGAGAATGATGCACCTTACTAAGGCCATAAATTTTTATCCGAGTATCCCATTGACTTTGGTTTTTTTTTTAGTTTACACAAAATTGAATTTTCTACAAATCTACAACATCTCTTATAGGAGATAATTTTGAAGGCCTAAAGAGTTCATCTTGCAACCCAAATTCAACTTTTAAGTTTGTTTTCTAATTTCAAGACTATTGTGTTAATTTGCTATTTTTACTATTTCATTGTTAGTTGATTAAATGGTTAACCCTTAGTGTATTAACTAATTATTTTGTAATCTTTCCTATTTTAAGTTCCAAAATTTAATGAAAAGATAGAGTGGATTTTTTAGCTACATCAAATGTTGTATCCTTTGAAGAGAGAATATTAATATCATATTTTGGTATCCTCTCTTGATATGACCTAATTTTCTATAATAGTTAAATTCCTTTTCCTTAGAACCACGCTTGGATCCATCATCTTTTTCTTCCAACTTGCTATCTTAATTTTTCCTATTATTCTTACCTTTTCTATTCCATTTACTTTTAGCATGAACCATTCCCTCTCTATCCTTCATAATAAAATATTATCTCTTATTAAGAGTCTCAATATCCCTATCAACCTCAATCTGAATAAGTTATCTGAATGTAGGAAGCACCATGAGACACCCAATTTTTAGATTTTTCTAGAAATTGGATACCAAATACCCAAAACTAAAACTCAAATTATCAATAAGATTCTCTAATTAGTGTTACCTCTTTTAGTTTTGATAGACTCCTATAAGAAATAAATCCTATTGAAAAACATACTCATTGAAAATCCAACAAGATGATATATTTTAATTCCTTGTAGAACTTAGTAATCCTCTCTAACGATGTCTCCCCAAATAGATCATCTAACTTCTCCCATAGATACTTTAGATTGGTATAGTGCTCATGAAATAACTAGCATAATTTAAGAATTATATTCATAACAATCATAGTCAATGTACACTCATTATATTTAACTTTGACCTCTTTAGAGAATGCATTATCAATTATATAACACAAATGATACATAACCAAACCCCATTTATATCATCCTTACATTTCATAAAATTCTCTCCATCCATAATATCCATATCAATCAACTTATTAGCACTCATTTTCTAAAATTAGGTCACAAATCTTAATAAATAAAGTATACGTAAATACAATAGCTATGGCGTATGGATATTTTACTCAAAAAAGACAAAAGGGAAATTTTTTAGAGAATAGTTTTCCTCAATTTCCATGCCATGTCACCATATCTATCCTCAAAAGATTTGACAACTATCATCTCTAAAACTTCACCACTCATCCTTTCGAATCATATTAGCAACATTAATATGCCAAATGGGATCTAATTGGGTAATTTAAGTAAAATATTTAGGAATTTTTAATATAGTATATACATTGATTACACCAATCAATTATCATTATATGTTCCTAGACTACTAATGATTAACCAACCATTGCTAGCTCATCACCTGACTGACTAGAAGTAGTTGGCAAGATTTGAACCCACAACCACTTGGTGGGAGCATAATGGCCTGGCTAAGTGGATTAAGTTGCTCAATATGATTAGATCTGTTACCACTACCTTTTGATCCCTTCTCTTCACCAACACAATAGTTGCACATACTAAAAAATAAACCCTAATGATTATTAAATTTTAAATTAAACTTTAAAAATCTAACTAAAACGTAGGGTATTTTTTTGGAAACTTTAACTACATATTGGGAGGATAAAATGAATCTAACTAAAAAAGTACAAAATAGAAAAACCTCAACTAACATTTTGCAAGGATTCTATAAATATAAATAATTTTTCAAAATTCTACATTGACCTTTCAAATAATGTAATTTCTAAAAAATATTCCTTAGAAAATATCTCAATTGTTATCTCTTAAGAAGAGATGAGATTTTTACCATAAGCTAAAAATGTCACCATCTCAAAAGCCATAAAATGAAATTTAGATGTAATATCCCAAAATTATGAATTTATAAAATCAATCCTAGTTATTAAAAAAATGACCTAATTTCTTTAATTAATCTTTGATTAAATATTAAATAACTCTCAAACCATGAATAATTATGAAATTATATCCCAAGATCACATGAAAGCTCACAATTCACATCTAACAAACTCAAAAAGCAATCTCACAACACAACACAAGATGTAAGTGGTTCCTCCAACTAGGAGTACATTCACTAACTAGATATTTACTTCAATCACAAATACAAC
>Ga0068628_1001372_pt1 | contig 10039 bp, 8 predicted proteins | sample InSIn2gowninarea_FD_77431 | JGI IMG/M metagenome (GOLD analysis project Ga0068628, IMG submission 77431) | Clean room microbial communities from NASA Spacecraft Assembly Facility at Jet Propulsion Laboratory, Pasadena, California, USA -... ... | reverse complement strand
TTTTCTTGTATGGACATTTCACTACAAAGTGACCAACATCACCATAATTAAAAAATTTGAAAGGTAACTTTCCCTTATACTTACTTTTGAGCAAGGTGTAGTGACATAGTTGTCATTGTTGTCAACACATACATTGGAAGAGTTTAGTGGTGGTGCACAAGTGTTCTAGATAAGTGCAAAGGTGCTCCAAACAAGTGCAAAGGTGCTCCAGATAAGTGAACAGGTGCTTTAGAAAAGTCCACAAGTGTTTAAAACAATTGAAATAGTTTAGTGGTGTTTCATAGGTTTTCCATACAAGTACAAAGGTGCTCTAGACAAGTGAACAAGTGCTTCGGACAAGTGCACAAGTGTTTAAGATAAACAAGTTGAAAGCATTTTTGTAGAACTTTAGTAGATCATTTAGAGATGAATTAGAATCTAATTTTCTCCTAGTATGTATTTAATAGTATGGAGAATATGTGATTCAAATTTTGTACAAATTGGAGTTACTATCTAAAAGTTATAGTGATCGAAAGATGGCTTTGGATGAGTATGGACTAGTTTACACAACAATTTGATAGTTTTTTTGTCTAAGTCCCAATTAGTAAGGAAAATGCAAGATTTAGCTTTATATTGTTTTAATTCAAATTCCATCAAATCCTACACCTTCAGAGAGGCAAAAGGAACATATTTTATCTATTGGTATTATTTTGGAAATGTCTCGAAGTATGAGTTTGAGAATTATGCAAAAAGGTTGGCATGTGAAGTGTTTGACGAAATGATAGTAAAATCAAAGTTGGAGGCCACTTTGGCTAAGGTACAAAGAGAAATTCAAGAAGAGTTAGATGGAAAATTTGAATGTAGTGGTACTCAATATATTTGAGAACATATCTATGCAATTTCAAATGTTTTGGTGCTACGATGTGAAAACTACAGTCAGATAAAAATGCCTTCTGAGAACGTTTTCGTATTTTTCCCAGACTTGGTATGTGAAATATTTGATGAAATGTCTACAATTTTTTGTTAGAATCCTCTTTGTAAGGAGTGTTATTGTTATCACATAAAATTTATTTATGCATTTAAATAAATATATTTTCTTGCACTAATACACACCTAGAATATTTAATAGAATAATATCAATGCTTATCTTGAATTTGGTTATGATATCAATGGTTGTCTTGAACGTCATTTTATGTTATGGGCTAACCTTATTTATGTAGGTACACATCGACCCATGGCTCACATTATTATATCTATATAAATAGGGATCTAATAGTAAGTCCACATCAAAGAGATACATGATCCCATATCTGGTCTTGATGATGGCAATCTTTTAGGTGTCTCTTGACACTGCCATTCAAGGTTGAGTTTTTGTACTTCCTTATGCTAGCATCTTGATAATTATTGGCTTATCTCAGTATCAAACTATGATCATCGAGATTTTATGTGGAGGCATAGAGTCTGTTCAAAATTGATGATAGTCTAATGAAGACCATTGATGCTCCTCTATAGATGAAATAGATCACTAGTGTTCCTTTCAAGCATGAATTAGATTGCCCATAGCTCTCCCTTTGGATCACCTTGCTCCACAAATTTGGGTGCATACTTCGTTAGTTGTTGAGGCTTCATCACTATCTTTCTTCCATCGATATCAGGTACATTCCATGAGGTAAGTATACAAACTCAGTATTGTTTAGTAATGTCATTTTGATTCAAGTTATTCATTATCTTCTATATCAACTTTCTTTTTATAAATTACTATCTGTATCTCAAGTACTAGTGTTTTGGGTATATGGGTAATTTATTTATTTAAACTCCTAAAATATTTGTAAACATTTGGTGAACCCAATGTGAAAACTCAACTTTTGATCAAAATCAAAATAAAAACATGAGCAATTCATTAGATCTCCTCTTATTAAATCAATCAAAACTCAAGCTAGCTAAACGAAAAAGAAAATCGTGGAAGGGTGTAACATCAATAAGAAAAAGTGCTAGGTTAAACAAAGATAGTGTCCCTTTGGTTATTGAAATAAATTTTTTGAATGAAGAATCTTATCATGGAGATTCTAAAGATAATGATAACCCTATCAAAACATGTATAAGAATAATAGATGATGAATCTTATCATGGGGACTCAGAAGAAAATGAAAACCCTGAAGAAGCAGTCTTAGAAAACATAGTCCAACCTCTTAAAAATCAATTGCAATTAGTCCTTTATCGGTCTAAAAAATTTAATGATCTAAATTTTAATGAATATAAACTAAGGGTGGTGCAAAAATTCATAACATGCCCTAGGATATTCTATAGGTTCATTGAAGATCCTATCATAACTCATTCATTGTATGTAATCTATGAATTTTTAACTATAAACAGTCTTAGGTCACCTTTTAGGATAACTCTTGCCAAGCCAACCTTTTTGTTGTACACTTTAATCGATCAAAATAGGATCACCCATGATTTGAATCATCCTAAAATGGACCGCTTGTAGCCCATTATCTTCAAGGAAAGTCACATTAATTTTTGCATTTTGTGTCCTAACCAAAATCTTGTCATCCTTGAATCGATCAAATAGAACCTTCGTCAATCTTCACCATCTCTAACACTTATCAAACACTCTAAAAGTCATGAACTGATAATACAAGAAGAGGCAAATTATGAATATTCGGATGATGAGACAATAGAATTTGATGAAGAATTAGATAGCAACATAGAGATAGAACTTGAAATTGACCCTGTGGCATAAGGACCTATCGATGCTTACCCTTATTGGTCAGATAGAGAAAAAGAGATTAAAGAGATAGAAGTGAGAAAAACAATAAGCACACAGTCTTATAAAAAAGCTCAACTATGTGTAAGATAAGTAATTATAAGAGAGCTAGACAAACAATTGATCCAAAAATGGAGAGAACAAAATGGAATATTTAACCCTAGAATACTTGAACAGGAGAATGAGGAAGAAACCAAAAAACTTGATTTCTTAAAGAATGAACAAAATGATAATAATGTAACTACACAAAATAAAAAATTGGAATCAGAGAAAAGAATGGAACAATTGAAAATAATGGCTAAACAACTAAAAAGGTTAACATCACTATGTAAAGAAAGAGAGGGTGAACAACTAAATGAAGGTCACCCCTTTTGTGCAAAAATAAAAAGAAAAACATAGGAAAGGGAAGAAATAGATTTCAACAAATATGATGGTATTAGTGACCCAAGAATGCACATCACAATCTTTGAGGAAGTAGCTTGCAACCATCAAAATGATACAAATATGTTAGCAAGATTATTTCAATTGAGTTTAGGGGAAGAAGCCTCTGAATGGTTTTATAGTCTTAAAAATCAAAGAATTATAAGTTATGAGCAATTGAAACAAAATTTCTTAACTTAATACCAACATAAAATAAAAAGGAAACCAAACCTTGTTGATTTGGCAAGAATGAGACAAGATGAGAATCAATCATTTGACAAATTTGTAACAACATGGAAGAAAGTAGCAACATTTATCAATTTGAGTAAAAAAGAACTAAAATATATGTTGATAAAATCTCTTAGAGATGAGATGGTACTAGAATTTTTCAACTATCTAGAACAACTTCTCTCCGAGATGATCATGTCTATGATTCAAAAAGAGAAACACATGGTAAAAATTGATTCTTGAAAATTCAAAAAGGAGGAAAAGAAACCATCAACTATAAGAATGATCGCAACAGTTGCAATGGTAACAAAAATACCTTTTCCAACCAAGCATGAAACTCCTCGAGTCTATACCAAGATTATAGAAGATCATGATGAGTTATTACAATCATTGCTACAAAAGGGTTTGATTCAACTACCACCCGTGAACCAGAAGGCCATTAAAACTGTAGGAGGATTTTGTGGATATCATAGAGTCCATGGACATAAAACATATGAATGCAAGGAGTTTAAGGAAATCATTCAAGATTTGGTAGATAAGAAAGCGATATCATTTGAAAAATAAGAGGAAATGAAAAAGACTCTTGTACATGTAGATAATGAGAAATTGGGGATTTATAAGAACCCCATGCCACAACACAACATCGAGATATTGTATATACAAGGAAATGTGATGAAAGAGCCCACTTTCATAGGGGCACAATAAGGGAAACAACAAAATGAAGCTAGTACCAATGGGGGCACAAGGCCCTTTAGTTATGTCATTTGGTAGACATTTATGATCTTACTAACACTAATGAAACTAATAGTAGGATAGAAGAACCAACCGATGTCATGATATAGAAAATGGGGGATCATTTTAACATCATAATGGGAGCATCGATGCTCCATTTTTGTCAAGAATGGACCACTCATGGTCCTCTTTCATAGCCAAATTTTGTCAAACTAAAAAATAATGAATTCCTTTTGGTGTGGAGTTCCAACTCCTAGATTGTTATATCACTGCATGCCTCTCAGCATAGAGTTTCAGCTGTCATATCTCATCATAAACACATACCAAAAATAACACAATGAATAAATAAATAAAGTTCATCTTTTATATCATAAATAGTGTCCATCATTTTACAAAATCTCAGCATAGCTAAGTGGTCATCATTAGCTTAGAGCTAGTGTCTCCTTGAAGGACCTCCTCCCCCTATGCTAGAACTAGTAGCCCTGCTAGAACCACTACCCCCACACCTAGCCTTGTATTTTTTGGCCCTTACTTTTTCTTCACCCACCTGCCTCTCAACCTTATGTAGCTGCTCATAAAGATCCTAGATTAGCCATTCACCTTCTATAGGTCCTCGTATAGGCTAGCATAGTCTCCTCCTCTGCTCGTTTCATGCTAAGAACAGGAATCATACTCACCAGCTTACCTCTAATAGGAAGCCTAGTGATCCTATATATATCCTTGAGTGTCACTATGATCTCTCTTATGGGTAGGTGAAAGGTGTTGGAATTAGGATCCCACCTCTCCATTAGGGCTATCAACATGTCCTGATCATGATAGATATAGTCATTAAAGGTTAGGTAGCTCAAGAAAATAGCCTGAAGTGTGCTCTAGCTCTTCTTTGACTAGGGCCATTTCTGGGCAGTAGTAAAAGATGTGCTTTTCCTAGAAGCCCTCATGTAATAACTATGATCTTGGTAAGAAAAACATAAAAGGTAAGTTAGTTTCTATCATTAATGCATTTTTTATGAGTTTTTCTGCATAACAGGAGGACTGCCCATGGTCTAAGATAGATAGAATATTGGTAACAATGACCTCCCATGACCCAAACTAGGGTAGAAAGGATCACCAATGGCCCTATTATTATACAACATGGTGAAAAAAGTTGACATGTAGGGTCTACAAAAAGGAAAAGTCCAACCATGGAGTAAGAAACATGAAAAATAGCCCTAAAAATAAAAAATAAAAGCATGTGTATTCTAACTAGTAAAACTCCAAGGGCAATATGCCTGATCTACAGAAAGACTACAAAAACATAGGAAAAGGTTTGAATATGCTAAAAACAAATTAGGTAAAGATGATTTACTTGATGGCTAGTAGGAGAATTCATAACCAAAGTAGCTCCATGTCCCTCCCAGCATGTGATCGATAAAGCCATGATAAGAAACTGTAACAAAGAAGCAAAGCAATAGTAGGTTAATAATAGTAAAGTTAGAAACAAGCACCACTAAATAACTCTCCCAAAACCCTCAACACTCTCCACTGTCAAAAATCAAGTAGGTGATAATGAAAGGGGGGTCCAGGCCCTTTTATAAGATTTCAAAGGCACATATCTCTAGATAGTCTTGATTTGCATGATTATAGGTCACGAATAGGTAAATGAAGTAGTTAATCAAAATTAGCAAAATATACATTGTTGTCCAAACTTTACAATTTTTGAAGATTCCTTAAGAAAAGGACTACCCATAGCCTTCTTCTATCAGTTATTGAGGACCATTGATATTGTTCTTCTAGAAAAATAGATTGATCGCATTCCTTTTTTCATTAGATTGAGCACCTTGATTTGCTAGACATGATTACAAGTCACCTAAATGGCTAGATCCAAGATCAAATTTTGTTATATGCCTCTTGGCATAGAGTTTCAACTCTCATCATGTCATGCCTCTTGGTGTGGAGTTTCAACTTTCATATATATCTTTTATGGATTTTGATTCTTATATGGCTGCAATATGCCGCTTGGTGTGAAGTCTCAGCTTCCATTTTATTACAGTTATGTAGAGCTTAGCTCTCAACATATTATAGCAAGCCTCTTGATGCGAAGTTGAGCTCTCATTCTCCTACAATATGCTATTCATTCATGTTTTTCAAAATGGTCATATTATCATGGGTGGTCATGTGTGGTCATGTGTAGTCATGTGTTGTCATGTGTGGTCATGTGTTGTCATGTGTGGTCATGTGTGGTCATGTGTTATCATGTGTTGTCATGTGTGGTCATGTGTTGTCATCTTATCATTACTATCTTATGTTGTTGGGTCATCAAGCATGTCATCGTGTGTTGTCAATATGATAATAAGGGGCAGGTTGAAAAACATCGTAGCAAGGAGTTTTCTCAACCCATATCTAGCTTTTACAAGCTTGCTATATTGCTATTTTTATTAAAATTTGGATTGATTAGTGTTGGTATTATGCTTGTCAATACTTGTCGGTAGTTCATCACTATGACATTTTGGTTGTACTTTGAATGAAAAATTTCAATGCACCTAGTGATATCAATTTCTCATCCAAAGTGGGGCATGTGTTATCACATAAAATTTATTTATGCATTTAAATAAATATATTTTCTTCACTAATACACACCTAGAATATTTAATACAATAATATTAATACTTATCTTGAATGTGACAATAATATAAATGCTTATCTTGAATGCAGTTATGATGTCAATGGTTGTATTGAATGTAATTTTATGTTGTGGGCTAACCTTGTTTATGTAGGTACACACCCACCCATGGGTTGCATTATTATATCTATATAAATAGGGGTCTAATAGTAAGTCCACATCAAGGAGATAGATGATCTCATACCTGGTCTTGATGATGGCAATCTTTTAGGTGTCTCTTGACATCACCATTCAAGGTTGAGTTTGTGTACTTCCTTATGCGAGCGTCTTGACAATTATTGGCTTATCTGAGTATCAAAATGTGATCATCGAGAGTTTGTGTGAAGGCACAGAGTTAGTTTGAAATGGATTACATTCTAACAAAGATCATTGGTGCTCCTCTATAGATGAAATAGACCATCGACATTCCTTTCAAGCATGAAATAGATCACCCATAGCTCTCCCTTTGGATCACCTTGATCCATGACTTTGAGTGCAGACTTTGTTAGTTGTTGAGGCTTAATCACTAGCTTCTTTTCATCGATATTAGGTACATTCCATGAGGTAAGTATATAAACTCAGTCTTATTTGGTAATATCATTTCGATTTGAGTTATTCATTATCTTCTATATCATCTTTCTTGTTATAAATTGCTATTCGTAGCTCAAGTATAAGTGCTTTAGGTCTATGGGTAATTTATTTATTTGCATTCCAAAAATATTTGTAAATAGTTATGTGTAATCTATAGGGATTTAGATCTTCATATTTATATAGTATGGATTCAATGGTATGGAGAAGATGTGGTGCAAGTTTCAAGAAAAATTGTGCATCTAGTAAAAAGTTATGGATCTTTAGAAAAGGCTCTAGATAATGTTTTTCTATTTTTTCCAATTTTTGGTAGCCAACTATTTGACAAAATGCCAAAATTGCATTCTAGAAAATGTGTGGGGATTCAAAACTTAATCAGTATTCTACACAGGGATGTGACATGTTTGATAAAATGCTTATTCTATTTTGGGCAATAAGTCAAATTGGATGTAACAGATCATTTTTTTTCAAAAAGATATTTGTTGGGAAAGAAAAAAAAATGTATGAGTTGGTAACTAAAAAAGAAGAAGCAAGCATTGGATTTTCTGTGTGGAGCAAGTGTGTGAGAGACTTCTTAAACATAATGGTTCTATTGAAAGTAACTAGCATGTTAAGAACAAATGGTGGGTACACACAAATATTTTTTTTTTTTTAATACATGAGATGAATAAGGGTTTTTGTGTGTGGATCTAAGATTATATTGGAGTCCAAGTGGTTCCTTTTGTAGATTGGTTTTTCCGACATTGGGTTTCCACTATACATCCTTGTTGTGTGATGCATGCTTGTGTGCTTGCTTCTAAGGTTTGATTTTTTGCACTTAGTAAAATTTTAAGATACACTGATTCACCTCCCCCTCTCAGTGTCACACATAGTTCAATAATTGGTATCAAAGTAGGTTCCCATTTTAGTTTAATTGGCTAGGGAGATCTTAGACATGGCACTATGCCTTCAGGTGAAGGTTTCTCATCGAATAAAGCTCCATTATTTAATGGTACTAATTATTCTTTCTGGAGAATCAAAATATAGACATATATTAATACATTGGGATATGATATTTTGGAGGTGTTGATTAAGATTATGTAATATTTTCACCCGCTACAACCTCAACAATAGTATATTATGAACAGACTATCCATGATAATTTGATCTCTAGAGAAGGTCATTTCCTTAGACATTGGGCATAACTTTAAAGAGTAAGTAACCAGAAAGAAATAAAAGGGTAAAGTGTGAGAAATAAAATAAAGAGATAAGGTAATGAGTATTAAAGCACAGGGACGAATCACTAGTTCAGTGCAGGCTTCCACAATGTGTGAAACATTGACAAAAATCTACAATAGCAACCACTGAGCAAGCTTTTACTTTCTTAACTTATTTCTCAGCATACATTTACCATGTTACAAACATAGTTATTCCAACACCTTGCTATTATTATTTGAGAAATATTCATTAATTACCATAACATAACTAAATTAAGAACAATTGTAACAAGTGTTGGGAAAGAAAGGTCAATATAGTATCATATTTTTGATGAAAATAAAAGGTCTTCAAAAATAAATGCAAAGGGAAATACTAAGGATACCAACCCTTTTGTCTTATTACTTCCTCTACCTATACAGAAAACAAAGTAACAACCAAGTAACTAATAACAATAGATGGTTACACAAAATGCCTCAGTAGGCTTGGTCTTCTTTTTCAAAGTCTTCTTGATCGATAGTTACGTATTTTGAGTTCTCATGACGACCTGCATCTTTCCTAAAATCTTCTATAATGATCTATAGCTCTAGCATGGTTTTCAATAATTATTCTTACTTCTCTAAAGGTAAAAAGCTATTTCAAAAGTTTTTGGGTACTAGTCCTATGGTTCTTGAGGTGAAGATGATATTATGAGCCTTTTTGGGCCTTTATTCTTATATCTACTCTTCTACTGGAGCTCTACATTCATTCTAGAGGGGTTTGTTCATATACTGAGCATTTTCTCCTTATTCCTTCTTTTGAGGCTTCAAATTGAACCAAACCAGAATTATGAATGCTACTTGATGACATCGTCCTACCTCGAGCTTGGTAGTAAGAACAAAAATGGGACCTTTGCACTTCATATAGTATTTATTCTGGAGTCATCTTTTTCTTAGTTCATTTTTCATCTATTCCCTTTTCTCTGGGGGTTGCAAACTCTCTTGATGACATCATCTCTCTCTAGGTCTAATGTTGAGACAAAAATGAAACTTCACAACTCTGCATGATTTCATCTATCCCAGAGTACTTTTATACTTAGCTTATTTTCATTGGAATGATTCTGAAACATTCACAAACTATAAAAGGATGCTTCAAATAAATTAAATATACTTTTGGGGTATCCCAAAATGTAGAATTATACATAAGTATACATTCTAGCAACTTCTAAGGGAAAATGTTTTCTTTATCAAAAGAAATTTGGGACCTAAATAGGTAGAATACTAAAAATATCACTTAACCAATAATTAATTATTGTACCTTCTGCCAATTCTCTTGGATATTAGGTAAATCATTCAACTAAAATTCAACCAAAGCCATTAAATTTGGATTATCATAAAAAATTTGGCCGTGGGTCTGAAGGAATTATTGTAGCTTAACTTTTATTATCCTATAGTAATCAAAGAATTGTAGTATACTTATCTCATTGAATGAAGCTATCAGGTTATCTATATCTA
>Ga0068628_1001371_pt1 | contig 10040 bp, 8 predicted proteins | sample InSIn2gowninarea_FD_77431 | JGI IMG/M metagenome (GOLD analysis project Ga0068628, IMG submission 77431) | Clean room microbial communities from NASA Spacecraft Assembly Facility at Jet Propulsion Laboratory, Pasadena, California, USA -... ... | reverse complement strand
ACCTTGACATGTGTGCCTCGTATGCAAAATAGTATTGCTGATGCTCTTGCCAAGGCAGCAATTAGTCTGAAAATTCCCATGAACTCCAGCAATAAATTCGAAATCCATGTCATGCACCGACCAACCATTCTAGACAATCAGCGATATTGGCAGGTGTTTCAAAATGATGAGGAGATTAAGGATTTTCTGCTCAACAAAGGCAAATTCAAAGAGACATCAATTGATGTGGAAAACGATGAAGGCAAAGGGAATGGTTTAGATGAAGCACAGATCAACGAAATGGACATATTGCAGCTGAAAAACAATGTGATTCCGAAAGGTTTAATACCTCTAGAAGAGTTGTTCAATCAGGATGATGTAGCTCAAAAGCCAACATTGCAGCCGACAGAAAATGGTGTAGAAGAGGTTAACATAGGAACAATTGCCACTCCTAAAATGGTAAAATTGTCAAAAGCATTGCCGCTGAAGACCAAAGATAAATACATCAGTTTGATGGCCTTGTTTTCAGATGTGTTTGCTTGGGATTATTCAAATTTGAAGACCTATGATACAAATATTATTCAGCACACAATACCGATCAAGCCCAATCAAAAACCATTCAAACAGAAGCTGAGAAGGATAAATCCTAAGTTGCTGCCATCAATCGAAAAGGAGGTAAATATGTTGTATAAATCAGGTATCATTGTGCCTATCAGATTTTCAGATTGGATATCTAATTTAGTGCTTGTACGTAAGAAGACCGGTGAGATTTGCCTATGCATCGATTTCAAAAATTTAAACAAGGTATCATTGAAGGACAACTACCCCCTCCCCAAGATGGACCATATACTTCAGGGAGTTGTGGGGGCATCTCATATGTCGCTGCTTGATGGATATTCAGGATATAACCAAATTTCTGTCCATGAAGACGATAGAGACAAAACAGTGTTCACCACTCCATGGGGAACCTTCCATTACGCTAAAAGGCCTTCAGTTTGAAGAATGCAGGTGCCACATTTCAGCGGGCAATGGATTTAGCTTTTGCAAATTAGAAAGATGTGTTTTTGGTAGTGTATTTGGATGACTTGATAGTGTTTTCAAAATCTGATGAAGAATACATGCACCACCTAAAAACTGTCTTCCAAAAATGCAGAAAATATGGTCTATCACTAAATCCAAAAAAGAGTTTGTTCGCCATGGAGGAGGGTAAATTGCTTGGGCATATTATTTCAAAAGATGGCATTCATATTGATCTAGCATGTGTGCAAGCCATTCAGCAAATTGACCTGCCCAGGAACAAAAAGGAGATACAATCTTTCAATGGTAAGATGAATTTTTTGTGTCGTTTCATGCCTAATCTTGTAGAACATTTGAAAGAAATGACAAACATGCTCAAAAAGGACAGCCAAGTGAAATGGATAGAAGAGGCTGTAAAATCTTTCAACTTGGTCAAATTGGATCTTTCTTCAGCATCAGTTCTAGTCAGCCCGGACTATACTCAGGATTTTATATTGTTTTCATTTGCTTCTGAACACACTATTGCAGCAGTATTATTGCAAAAGAGGGATGATCATGAAAGACCCATTGCATTCTTCAGCAGGGCTATAAGGGATGCAGCTTTAAAGTACAACATCATTGAAAAACAAGCCCTAGCATTGGTGAAGGCACTAAAAGATTTCCAAGTGTATATCCTACACTCTCACATTCTGGCCTATTTTCCCAATACTATTGTTAAAGATGTTTTAGTACAGACTGATCTGGAAGGGAGAAGAGGCAAATGTATTGCACCTTTGTTGGAATATGATGTAGAAATAAAGCCCACAAAGCTGGTCAAAGGACAAGGGTTGGCGAAGCTGATGGCTAAATCAAACTTGCATGCACTGGACATAAACCTGATTGCTGCCATGTCAGATGAAAATGAGGAAGGAATGTCAGTTCAGGTGTCCAAAATTTTTGCTTTGTCCCCATGGTATGTTGATATAATATATGTGCCGACAAATCTATCACCACTGCCCGGCATGACTAAAAACAAGGCAAGAACACTCAAAATGAAGGCGGACAAGTTTTGTATTTTGAATTCTGCATTGTATTGGAAGGATCCCGGTGGAATTTTGCTGAACTTTTTGGTGGAAGAGGAAGCGAAGAAAGTCATGGAGGATTTTCACGGAGGAGAGTGTGGTGGTCACCTCTTTTGGAAATCAACAACGAACAAAATTTTGAGAGTAGGGTACTATTGGCCTACTTGTTTGCTGATGCGCATAAGATGGTCAAGTGCTATCATAAATGTCAGATTTTTGAAGGGAAACAGAAATTACAGCCTTTGCCACTTAAGCCTATTGAGGTGAGTGCTCCTTTCCAGCAGTGGGGATTAGACTTCATTGGATAAATTCATCTCGCTTCATCTGGACAACATAGATGGATCCTCACAGCGACAGACTATTTTACAAAATGGATTGAGGCAGCTCCTACCAGACAAGCAACAGACATGGTAATTATCTCCTTTCTTGAAAATAACATATTGGCTCAATTTGGTTGTCCAAACAAATTGATCACTGATAATGCAGCAGCTTTTATATCAAGGAGGATGGTAGAAGTTTGTCATAAGTATCGTATCACTTTGGGTCATTCAACTTCCTATCATCTGCAAGGCAATGGGTTGGTGGAATCTTCGAATAAATCTTTGGTCAACATCATCAAGAAGCTGCTGGAATTAAATAAAAAGAGCTGGAACAAGAGGCTGGTTCATGCACTTTGGGCGAATCGGATCACTCAGAAAAAATATATTCGCATGTCACCGTTTGAGCTGGTTTATGGAGTAGACACAGTATTTCCCGCTTCTCTTGCTGCCTTGGTGGTCAAACTTCTTCAGGAGGTAGGCAGTGAGGAAGATCCAATGCAGAGAAGGCTAAATCAATTGATCCACTTGCAGCAAACAAGAGAGGAAGTTTTCAGGAACACATCCAAACTGCAGGAAAAGATAAAGAAGATTTATGATAGAAAAGCAAAAGCAAACAAGTTTCAGGTGGATGATGTGGTGCTGAAGTGGGATGCAAGGAATGAAGAGAAAGGCAAGCACAGAAAGTTCGAAAATATTTGGAAAGGGCCTTTCAAAATTGCAACATATAGGGGTCAAAATGCTTTTCTTCTGAAGGAAATGAACGGGGAAGAATGTCCTGGAGGGCCAATCAATGGTTGGCTGCTCAAATGGTATCATTATTGAGAAATCAACACTGCTTCCACTGTCATTGTAAATACCATTTTTTTTTTGAAGTTTGGTTTCAGTCTGTAAAGTTAGTTTTCAAAGTTATTTCAATGTCAAGTTTGAGTTAGTTTCTTAGTTATTCTAGTTTTTAAATAAGTCAGAGTCCTGTATTGTTTTTAATTATAATGACTCCATAGCCCAATGGACAATAGGAACTATCTAACTCCTCCAGAGATCTGTTGTTCTTGGTAACTCCAAGGAGCTACCATCCCCCATTAGAGCCAATGTTAGAGTCGGTCTGGTCAGTCCTCCGTTAGTGATCAAAGCTCTTTATTGCATTTCATTTTAGGTGTCTCGCTTCATCTGCTCAGCTGCATTCCGCTAGGGGGCATGCCATAAATCTAACGGAGAAGGTCATGATAGTTATTTTTTCCTCGAGTCTGGTTCCTGCTGGCTCAGGTCATTGTCAGTAATCACTAGAGTCCATGACAGTCAAGGTCTGGTCCTTTACGGGACCAAGGTCATTTTTTATTTTTGGGTCTAGGAATCCATCGATTTGGTCTTGGAAAACATGTCCAGTAAAGCCATGCAGGCCAGATTGAGGTTCTCACACAGCTATGGTTCAAAGAGCTTTATCATCAAGTGAAAAGACTTCAAGCTCCTCTTCAGAACTCTGTTTCAAAGGAAAAGTCTAAAGAGGTCATTTATGATAAAATGTTCCAAAAATTCACAAGTTTATTTTTCAAGTGCAGTCATGGTTTCCATGACCAGATGACCAGTCACATAGTCCCCGCAAGGAAATGCCGAAAATTTCATCAGAAGGGCCAAAATTTCAAAGAAAAAGGTGAAAATCAGGGTGTTTAAAATCAATAAAAAGGTGCAAACACAAACATTAGAAAGTGGGTTTTCAAATAAAGGAAAATCAAACTCATCTCTCCTCAAAGCCTATATATACTTATTGTGGCCAAAAACTAAGTCATTATGCTATTGTAAGTTTGAGAAAGGCATTGTTGAAAGAAAGAGAGCTAAGTTGGAGGAATTTTAGGGAGTGAAGGTCGATTTCTAGGCGCGCGGCTCACTGGGAGACCGGCCACATTGTTAATATTGCACTGGCACGGCGCATACCTGGTGTGCAACGCACTGGGCCAAGCACACGGCACATAGGCCTGTGAGCCTAAAAAACCACCAAAACCGCCCAAATTTTTATGAAGGGCTCTCAAAATTGCAAAGGTGACCCTAGATACCTTCACCATTGATCCTTAATTCAAAGAAAATACAATTTTGGTGACCATGAAATCAAAGGCAATTTTTTTTTAAAGTAAACCCAAAATTCACACAAAGAAGGTCAAAAAGCTAGGGTTTTGCTACAATGACATCATTGCTAAACATGCTCCTACCCTACCCCTATCAACTAATCCCTCTGTAGCAGTTTCCCCTAATAATTACCCTAACTCCACTGTGATCATATTCATTTGGTTCCCTTGATTCCTGTGGCTAAACACCCAAACCCTACCTCAACAAAATCCAAACCCTATCCCATCAAATCTATACCCAAAATACTCCTAAATCCCTAATAACTTTCTCCTCTTAAATCCCTATTCCCCTTTCATCATTCCCCTCCTAACACTCCCTATTTTATTGTCCCCTTGGTGACAGATTCTCAGGGCAACCACTAGTTTCATTACATTCAGAGGGCAGCAAAAGAAAACTCAGGGTATATACAACAATAATGGCATTAGGAATTTCATCAGATTATGAGGGGGATACACACAGTGACACATCTTCAGAAGAGAGGGCCCATAGGAGACATCACCAGAGTGGCAGACATCTCAGAGACGAGCCAAACACCCTCACAGAGCTACAGGCATGCCCACTTTCCATGTCTTGTTTCCAGCACTTGGCATGTTATGAATTTTGCCAAAGGGTGGCAAATGTCAGAGTACACCATGAGTTGGACCACCTTTTTGCACTACATCTACAGGGAGGTCAATCCATATTGGCTGGGGTCACTTTCACCTTGACACCGGAGGCTATATCAGTGGCAATAGGGATAGCAAACATTGGGTAGCAGTGGCATAAGAAAAAGAAGGTGAAGAGGCATTACTATGAGCCTTACATCAAGAACAGCTGCCTGAGCCAGCTCACTAGAGAATTTCCATTCAGGTTTTTGTGAGATGAGTATGCCCCACTCATGAGATTGATCATAAAATATTTCAGTTGTGAGGGAAGGTTTTCTCACCTCTATGCATATCACATCCGGTTACTCATGCACTTCACCAAGGTGTGGATGATGAACCTTCCATTTTTCATATGCAATAACATAGAGAAGATGAAGAACTTTATGCAGCACAAGACTTCACGACAGCAACTGAATAGTGTATATCATTTTGCTCTCATCAGGATTTTAGTGGATCATCAGTTGGGGTTACAGGGTATTGCTTGGGAGGACTTCATCTCCCATGATTTCTTCAGCACTCCATAGGTAGTATGGCAAAGCATGAGGTAGGTGGTCCTTCACATTAGTATGAGTGCCATGAGGCTTATACCATGCCAGTATACATCACATACCAGAAGGGCAGTAGACCTTTTTTTGCAGCAGCAAAGCGAGTGTTATCTCCACCCGGGGTGGAAGGGGCCTCGCTTCTGACATCAGCATCATAGGAGCAGAGCAGAGGTAAGGAGCCAATACATGATGAGGGGCCTTCAGGAGAGCTATCAAATGAACGAGAGACTGAGTTTGTTCTCCTTCATGATGATGAGACTGATACAGAGCCAACAAATGCAGAGCTTAGAGAGGTCTTCCAGGAACAACAGTCAGAGATTGAGGCCTTATCCCTTGACTTGGAAAGTGCCAAGTGGAAACATCAAGTACTTGGAGCAGAGAAACAAGCAGCTTGACGGCCAACAGGTGATCATGGAGCTGCAAAACATTCGAGAGCATTGCCAAGCTGCTCAAATAAGAAGGGTTGAGCTCACAAATTTGGAGCAAGAAATCAATGAGGATAGGGAGGCCAACCTTGAGAGGGTCAACATGCATTTGGAGAAGCTGCTAAACAAGGCCGACAAATACCTTGCTCTGTTGAGACACATGGCATTTCATTACAGGGCACGAAACATGAGCACCAAGGCCCGAATAAAGAGTTTAAAGGCAAAATTGAGGAAAGCAACAAGGAGGGAAAAAGAGCAAGATAGGCTTAAAATCTTGGTTGAGGCTTCCTTGGCCCACCATAACACTTAATGAAAAAGCTCCAGACCAAATTTCAAGAAATTTGGAGCACATTTTGAAATTTTGAAATTTTTTGTGCAAAAAACAGGGATTTTCTCCCTATGCGCCGCGCTACTGGCGCGACGCTAAAAATATAGGGCTCCAATCGAGGAATGGTTTGAATTTTTGAATTCAACATTGAAAATCATGACTACTAGTGTCTGGGCAAGAAATTTTGAGGAGATATGGGCCTCCTAAAGGTCAAAAAAAACCCAAAAATGGCCTCTCTGCCACTTTTTTGAAACACAGAAAGCAGTCTTGGGAGAATGAAGTTTTGGAGGGGCAAATGAGCTTCAAATTCAGAAATTCTAGTTGGGTTGGAAAGTAGACAGGACAGGCTTTCCAACAAGCCCACTTTGGCACATTTTGGACACCTACAAGTGCCCCAAAATAGGCTCCAAAGTGGCGTGACGCACAGAGAATTTGGCGTAGCGCACAGTGGAAAAAGTGACGTTTTGCTCCCGTTTCACGAAATTTTGGTTTACGACTTCTCCAAGTGGGCCTGGTATTCTATGCTTCGGTTTTTTGGCACCCAAAGTAGCATTTAGATAGCTTTTTCTCCAGATTTGCATCCATCCACGTGGCAAAGGAATACAAAGGGTCATCCCATGCCAAATGTCATGTTCATGAGCATTGCACCTGTAGCTGATGGTTGGCTCTCCAGCTCCATTTTGTTATCATTTGAGTAACTCCCCAACCCCTGGGAATTCTATCTATTCCTCACTCATTCTATATATTGTAAGCAAGCTATTTGCAAAGGGTTGGTTGGCTTATAACTTCTGGGAGACTGTGGGAGAGAAACTCTGTTTCTCCACTTTGTAATTTTGACAGAGAATTAATGAAAGGCAGCGGCTCTGTTTCATGAGATTCTTGTGGTTGTAAGTGTAGAAAATGTGTTCTTATGTTTCATATGTATTCTGTTATGTTCCATATTTCATTTCATGTTTCATTTCTGTGAAATTTTCTGAGTGAGATTAGGTAGAATTCAATTTTTATTGCTCTTCCTATGGGAAAATTTCATGTACAGTGTCATTTCTTCTGTTGAAAAGGATTCATACCACTATGCCCTTTTCACTTTCTTCAGCAATCTATTCATGCCACAGTGACTCTAACTAAATTTCTACATTTTCCGCCTACCTTGCCTCACAGAATAATTTGTGCCTTTGTATTAAGTTCTCTGTTCATTGCTGAGCACCAGTCCCATACATCCCAGAAGCTCGGCCATTCATTTAAATTCATTCACAAATCCCTATTCACTTACTAGACTAAGATAAATATTGCATTTCAAGTCATCTCAGATCATTTTCAAGTATCTATTCATTGAGCGTGACTCGGAGAGAGCCCTCTCCTGTTCTGGTAGGGTTAGCTACCAGACTGAGCGTGGTTTGTGGTTACCCTAATTTTTGCCTTCATTCAGCCTAGGGCAGATTTAGGTGCTAGCATCTACAAGTCAAATCAATATTGGATTCTTAAAGGTAAATTTATGCCAAATCGCCCACAATGACCTGATTATGGATTATTTCAGTAAAGTGAACTTATATGGAATGCCACTTGTCACTGTTTCAGATTTCAACCTTGTAATTGATACACAAAAAAATACAGTTCGTTCTCTTTCTGTCACTTTTTATGAAATTATAATCCATTACTTGGAGCAGAATTTATGGTGATTTTCCCGCAGTAACCTCTTTGAGACTGAATTCTGGAGAATGAAGAAACCCTAACTTCTTTGAACCATATCTCAGAAAATATAGTGAACCAAGATCTAAAATTCTAGCACAAAGTTTACCAATATTTCGGCTCCGCATGGCCTCAATTTTAGTTTCTCGATCTTTGTAGAAAAATAGTTATAGTGAAAATTCCACGATGACCTGTTTGAAGCAGGGAAACCCTAGAATATAAAGCTCTGATACCAAAAGATGATGCCAGAGATGGTCCCCATACATATGTATGCATAAGCTCTAATTTTTCTCTATTATTTTCCTTCCCAACTCTAATAAATATGACTCTCTTCTATTTTTCGTAAACACATTTCTCACACAAATCAAAATCAACATGCTTCAAACCTAGAAATAAATTATTGAGTGAAGAATATGCATCCATTTCTCACTCATGTGCTCGAGCCTATGATGCCACAATGTCATGTTTTCTCTTGTGGAGGTTAATGCATTAATAAAATTAGAAATATCATTGCATAAATACAACATACCAATCTTTTCTCCTTTTTCTATTACGAGGGCTCCTTTAATGACCTTCTGTGTTTTGTCTTTAAAAGTAGTTACACAACCTTCGCCACCTAACTGCCCTATTGAAATTATCTTTTCTTCAGATCTCTAACATGCCTTACCTGCTTCAATAGACATTGTTTTCCATTTTTTTTTTAAACCTTACCCATTCCAACAATTTTACAGGTTTTATCATCACCCAAACTAATGTGTCCAAAATTTCCTTGAACATAGCTATGGAAATGTTTCCTATCAAGTGTGGCATGGAATGAGGCCCATGAATATACCACCTAAGAATCAATAATATTCTCTAATGAAAGAATCAAAGCATCTTGCAACACATCCCCTGTCACATATGCTTCATGATTGTTCTCTTGTTGTCCATCTCCTTCTTTTCCTTTCCGAGATTTGCAGTCTTTCTTCAGGTGTCTTTTCTTCCTGCATTTCTAGCACACTATCCCTAATCTGGATTTGGATTTTCCTTTTGTTGACTTACTATGATTTCCTTGGCTCCTTCCTCTTTCCATTTTTCTTCCCCTAGTCTCTGCATTCAAAGCATTACCTGATGTCTCACCTAAGCTTTTCCGTCACATTTCCTCGCTAAGGATAGCACCAACAACATCATCAAAATTTAAAGTCCAAAGACAATCATCAAAATTTACCCCTACAAAGCTTAACAGACTGATAATTGTGTTAAATTCATTTAAATGACCAGCAACAAATCCATCTTTTGACATCTTCATATTAAATATATGCTTCATAAGAAATACCTTATTTGAGGTCGAGTGTTTTTCATATAGTTTTTCCAATGTCGCCATTAAACCTTATACTGTCGTTTCCTCTAAAATGTTGAATGCCACCGACACTTCCAGACATAGCCGCATTGTTCCTAGTGCCTTTTTATCAAGAATCTGCCATTCTGTGTCCATCATAGTCACCGACTTCTTTGTTTTTCCACACAATGGTAGGTAAAAATCTTTCTGATACAAATAATCTTCCATCTGCATCTTCCACAGTTGGTAGTTTTGGTCGTTAAATTTATTGCATTTCCTCGCTAAGGATAGCACCAACAACATCATTAAAATTTAAATTACTTTATCCAAAGACAAAGTTACTAATATCCATAACTAAGCCATTCCAACTTTCTGGCAATGAGAATAGAAACAATAGAGTCCTAACTTCATCATCAAAATTTACCCCTACAAAACATAACTGACTGGTAACCGTGTTAAAATCATTTAAATGATCATAAATAGATCTACCTTCTGACATATTCATATTAAATAGAAGCTTCATGAGAAATACCTTATTTGAGGTCGAGGGTTTTTTATATAGTTTTGTCAATGTCATCATTAAACCTCCTATTGTTGTT
>Ga0068628_1001369_pt1 | contig 10040 bp, 9 predicted proteins | sample InSIn2gowninarea_FD_77431 | JGI IMG/M metagenome (GOLD analysis project Ga0068628, IMG submission 77431) | Clean room microbial communities from NASA Spacecraft Assembly Facility at Jet Propulsion Laboratory, Pasadena, California, USA -... ... | reverse complement strand
ACCTTGCCATAGGTATCAACAAGATTCGGTGAAGGTATGACCTAAGGATCAAATTTTATAGAGATCATGTTGACAAAGGAAACACGAGGAGGTGGGAGTGGAAAAATTCCCATTAAGGAAGAATCTTTAAAAATACCTGCCCCCACACTATCATAAGGAGCACTAGTGTGCTTGACATACGGAACATTTCCATCCAAGGAGGAAGAGGCAAAGTGGGATAGTTGTTTGATAGTGATGATCTTCCCTTGATGGGGAAAATGAATCATGCGGAATAGGGAGGAGGCTATAGAATGCATGGCATGTGTCTAGCTCCATCCAAGTAATATATTATAATTGAGATTAGCGTCAATAATCTCTACCTCAACTTGTACTATCTTTCCCTCCAGAGTAATGGCAAGGACAGGTAAAACACCGAAGGGTCGTGAATCGCACCCGCTAAAAGCTTCCAAAAGGTTCAGGGATTGGTTCAAAGTAGGAGAACCAATGGCCTTCCAGCATGCAATTGATATGATGAAGGTGGAAGCCCCTTCACCGATGATAGTCCTATGAATGGTTTTCTCATTGATGATTACCTAAATGATGAAGGGAATCTGATGAGGTAGGCACAAAACATGGTTCTCTAGATCAAAACATATCAAATTGGAATTGGTAGGATCAATACCCCAATAGCTGACAACAAAGATTTCTGTTGAAGTGAATAGCTTCGGAGCACCTCGAGAGCCAGCATAGTTGATGATGCCTGAGCCAAATCTTCAACAATATTATAGTGCTGAGCGGCTTGAGAGTTGGGATTGTACAAGGATTTCCTTAGCACACATCGGGAGGGTGGCCAAATAGCGGAATCAAGATTAGGGCACTCGATATGAAGAGGGCCAAAACTCGGGGCAGAAGAAGAGGGGGTCGCCTCTTTCTTTTTCCCGCCTGTCAGAGTAGGAGTTCGGTAATATTTTGATCTAGTAGCCACACTAATAGGTTTACTCATCATGAATACTTAAGATCCTGAGGAAGAAAATGATTGAGTTTAGTCTACCATTTGAGTTGGCTGAGATGGAAATGACTCTTTCAGGACAGCTGGGGTCCCTTTGAGAAAATGACTAACTTCAGATCATTGGGGAAAATCCTTGGTATATTGATCCTCCTCGCAAATGAGGCACAGATACTTAGGCTTCCATTGTAAAGAATCACTAGTAGACAAATTAGGAGGACCCTATTTTGGGGCATCAACTTTACCCTTGCCTTTGCCTTTCTTCTTACCTTTCGAGGACTTGTCTGTTGCGGTACACTGAACAACATGGATCTCTAAGGTTTTACTAGGGCCAGGTGGATTCTGGGAGGAACTATTGGAAGCAGTGTATGAGACTGACTTCTGTTTGGAAGAAGATTTAGCAGTGGTCTTGGACTAAACCAATTAATCCATCAATAGGAGGTTTAGCCTGTGACTTCGATGCCATGGGAATGGATAATGGCCGCGAAGCATCAGGTAATAACTCATATAAACTACCAAACTGATAATAAACAAGATCTAAATACTGGGCACCAGCAATGGCTTGTTCTTTGGTAACGCATCCACCCATAGCTATATCATGAGCAATTGGAGCTACGAATGACTTAGTAAACCATTCGGTGAGCAGCTAATCAACAATATTGAATTTGATCATGTGACGTCTATGTATCCATTCATGGATGTGATCAGAGATGTGTGCCGCAGTATCCTGCTTAAGCAATGTGAGAAAATAGGTGTGAGTTTCATAGCAAACCGGTAATTGGAAATGCGTGAGGAAAGCCATGGCTAAAGATTTGAAGTCATGGTAAGTACTTCAAGGAATCGTGAAGTACCATTTGGCTACAACACCTATAAGGGTTCACTGGAAAAGATGGAGATGAATAGAATCATCAACGTAAGAATTCGAAGCGCACCAAAGGTGATATGTCATCACATGGACTTGAGGATCTTTTTCTTTCCCATTGAACTTAGGACAATCGCTCAAGATCTTGGACGAAAATGGAGGCAGTATGGTGAATGAAGAACTGTATCATTCATAAGGTGAGACACATCTCACAACTCTAGTGTGGCCAAGAATGGAAATTGAGTATTAAAAGGCATTGGAGGTCGATAAGAAGGTCCAACCAGAGGATCCCATCCCTATTGGTAAGGATTTTCCCCCCTATTGGGGGATTTTGGCAATATGGAATTTGATTCTTCCCCCATTGTGGGTTACCTTGGCCGTAGGTAGTATTTTGACCTTAAACACCTTGGAATTGTCCTATCATAGGTTGCTGATAAGAAATGTATGGGTTAAGAGGTTGTTGAGCCTGTTGACCTTGAAGATATGGATATTGTACTTGTTGTCCCTAAACATACGGGTTTTGAACCTGTTTCCCCTGAACAAGAGGATTTTGGACTTGCTATCCTTGGACATAGGGATTCTACACTTGTTTCCCTTGGACATAGGGATTCTATACCTGTTTCCCTTGAGAAAAAGGAATTTGTACCTGTTGACCTAGGACATTAGGATTTTGGGCATACTACTACAGGACTTGTCCCTGGCTTTGAATTTGCAAGGGTTGGTCTTGTTGATATGTGTATAAGCATTTTTGCTGCCCGTGTTGGTTTTGTTGGTGCAAGGGTTGACCTTGCGGTTGCAAAAGCTATCCTTAGGGCTGTAGAGGTTGGCCTTACGAAGACATAGGCTGGGAGGTTTGTAAAGAATACTGCATCTACTCCTGCATGGTTTGCTGCAATTGTTGCGAGGGTTTCCCCTACGGTCATTGCAGTTGACCTTGATGTGGTATCATTTGCCCTTGCTGTTGTGTGGACGACCCTTGCTACAACAAAGGTTTCCTTTGTGGCTACAGAGGCTGTCCTTGCTATTCCAAGGGTACTTGAATAGTGCCTGGAAAATATCCAAACTGAATCTGGCCATAGCCACCCTAAAAATTGGATGAGCTAGGTTGAATGTACTGCCAGACTAAAGGATGTAAGGCGAGTTGACCATTCCTTGAGAACCATATGGGATGTAAGGAGTTTGATACTGAACCTAAGCCTCATAAGGCTGTTGATACTTGAAATTGCTTGACCCAGATGGACCAATAGGATTTTGAACCTATTGGTACTGGACATTGCTTGATCCAGCGGGACCAACAGGGTTTTGAATAATGGTAGAAGAAGGCTGGTTCATACTAACCATGTGAGCCTGTGGGCTACTCACATAGGTGGTGCCTGACACCACAGAAACATTCAGATTTTGTCCCCGAGGCAGTGGCAGAGCTTGGCCACTTACTAGAGGGATTTAAGAACTGACAAAAACATTCTTCAAGATTATTGGTTGTATTGTATGTGTAACTCGGACGAACGATACAAGAGGGTTCGGAATGGTGGTTTGCACTGAGACTGAGGTAATGACATGTTGGAAGGTCAGGTTCGCAATGAAAGGACATGTATTATGCATGGTGCTAGACGTACAAACGTGGTTATGGTAGAGATATTGCATGCCAAAGACACATACTTAGGCAGCAATTCCGGATACACAATGATGGGAATTCTCCCTGTATAGTGGAAAATTTAAGGAGGAAATGGATGTTGTTCCTTCTCGACAGTGTGTGGAGTAGAAATTTCTGACTCATCTGGAGAGGTAATTGGAGCATCGCCTATGGGTTCCATAGCTGGGAATAAACGACGATGAACGACCGAAGAGGTACAAGGGGATAATTCCAAAGGAACACCTGGCTGATCATACAGATTGTACGAATGATACAGTGATATCACAATAGGGTCGAACAAAGGTTTTAGACGATAGATAAGTAGTCCAAGCTGACTGTCAATGGTCAGTGAAATCTTAGGAGTTTGGATGGGATTGTCTAGAGATTTCGGGCCAAAATCAGTAGGTGACCCAGTATCTGAAGTAGGCAGAGGACGAGATGAAAAAAGTTGAATGCTCAAAACAATTATGATTTCAACACCTTGGTTCTCGAGTGACTCTGGTAATTCATGAAAAGGCTCCTGAAGGAGTCCTTTAGACAGAGGAGAGGAAGAGGAACTAGGTGAACTGGATGGTTCAACCACGATGACCTTGTCTTAGTTAATAGGAAAAGAGAGAGATAAACTTCAAGGCTTTAAAATGTTCTTTAGGGAAAACTCATGATTTGATCTAGAAAAGACTAACAGGATGTTCTAAGATCATAGGTAATCAATTTTTTAAGATGCATAAATAGATTGGTGCTCTTTCATTTTGTAAGAGTCGAGAAAGAAACAAAGATGACTCTATCACTTTCGATTAGAAACGAGCTCGAAACGAAAAGTGCTGGAATGATCTTTTAAGCTTAATGAGTCAAAAAGATCGAATGAATACTATGGATGATCTAGGTAAAGAGGACTAATAGGCAACTGTGAACTGCAAAATACCTCCCAGTGAACTAAGAAGTATGGGCAGGTGATCTCCCCAAATGGTGTGTTTGGTGTATCATGTGTGCCACCTCAGTGTATCATGTGTGCAAGGTGGCCAACTCGACTTTCTATAAATAAAGGATTTCAACCTAGAGGGGTCTCCCATTATATACTCAATGGTATGGCGAGCACAAATCCATACTGGTGCTGTCTAGTGTTGAAGCAAATGACAGCTACTAGGTTTAACGACGTCAGAACACATCTCTAGCCTAGACCTTCTAGATGTGATCATTAAGTTTCAAATGCGCCTTAGGTTAATTTAGTTCATTTTAAAGTTTATCTTGAGTTATGTCTCCGTATTCAAGCCTTAGTGATGTGGCTCGACAAACCCTAAATGCAGCTAAATGAGACAAGACCCTTTCAATTCGATGAATTATCCACACTACAGAGGGTAGAAAACACACAATCAAATGCAAATAATCAAGAAACTGAAAGAGAAATGATTTTTCACTACTTCACTTTTTGAGAAAATAAACTAATGAAAAATTCATTCCAATTCCTAATTTCCTGACAAGTACACTCTAATAGTCCTTTCAAAAGAAAATATAATTCTTTTTCCTTTCAAATGCCAATGTAAGCCTAGTCCTCAATGATGCTAACTAGTGTAGCATACTGATGCAACAAACTAGAATTTTATCCTTTTCATGAAATGTCAACATGAATTTCTTCATAAAACACTTCAATGGAAATTTTTTTGAGGCAATTAGCTCTCAACCAAATCAAATACAAAAAAAGAGAATCTCTTTCAAACTAATGACACAATGACTTTACCAAAAACAAGAAAAGCAATGCGGTCATGCCGGAAAAGAAACATTTAGAAAAGAAAATAAAAACATTTCAAGCTTGTGTAATGGAGGTCAAAGCCGTAGAAGGACCATAAATGAAATGCAAGGAGTAAATGCACCAACAACTTGACTCACTGAGTTCAAAATTAGTTGAATGGATGACAATCTGGATGCCCTAGTTCCACTAACCACCCAATGACACAAGAAATCAAGCGAAAACGTGACAAATTAACAAGCAAACAAGCCAAATGAAAAGCAGCTTTCTAGCTAGGGAGAAGATGGTCTAAAAAGCTTATAGGGTCAAAATCAAGAGAGCAAAACACACTGGTCAAGATTTTGGGTAAACCCTAATCTTCAGTTATATGCATTGGCATGACTTCCTAAGTGACAACAAGTTCCAGAAGTGGGTTGATGTGACTGTTTCTTAGCATATCACATTGATTGGTGTGACTGTCAGTGAATTAAGCGTGCTCAGCGAGGATGCTATGAAAAAAATATAATTTCCAAAAGTTGGGACTAGGCTTGCTACTATGAATTTCAAACCCAGACTAGTAAGCAAAGGAAAACAAATTGAACCAAAGGGAAATGGTGAAACTAGAAAAGTTCACATAAATCCATGAAATTCCAAGCAAACAAAAAGAAGGATTGGATTCCCCAGTGTGGTCACCAATTTGTGTTGAAGTAAAATTATGAGTGCAGACATAAACAATTCCTCTAGCCTGATAATGGGTCTAGCTATAATCGATACATTCTGTGGAAGATTTCCTTAGGCTAGAACCAATTAAGAGGGCCTACCTCTTAGTAAGCTTATCCCATTTGGTGATGACCTTGCTTTCTCGCTCTAGCTATTTCCCATTTCCTTCTTCAAACACTTGAAACAAGTAAGCAATAGCAAACAACAATTATTATAATAGACAAATTGTAATTCAACCTAGTTAACAAGTGAAGAAACATTAAGCCATAAACATGTAAGATGACACATTATGTAGGAAATCAATCGATAGTTGTATATATATTGAATCAAGAAGAGATTACAACCATTGTCTTGACGTTGTTGTTCTCCTTCGACAAAACCAGGTTCCCACAAACTTCTGTTAGCATTCCATGATGGCCTAAACAATGATAGTTTTAAGGCTCTACCCTTTAGGCTTCACACTAAACCAAATTCACACTTCCCCCTCACACAACTAGAGAGCTAAAACTATGAATAGCTTGTTGTTTACCAACATGAACACTAGCTTCTGCTTGGGAAAAATGGAGGTTTATATAGGATGAATGGATGGGAGATGATTCCTCTTCTCATCGGAGAAGGTCTTATCTCTTGAGGTAGTTCCATCCTTATAGGGTAAAGTAGCCCTAATTGACATCCTCAACTACAACCGGCCCAACCATTTACCAGAATTCCATTATGAAGCTCCTAGAGTTGGAAGCTTTGACTCCTTATTTAAAAAACTATCCAAAAGAGGATCGGGGCAATTCAAAAAATCTCAGTCACTCTAGTTAGCGCTAGGGACAATGTTAATCCCTACATATTGGTGTGAGGAGGAAAAGGGTCATTGCCGCCGGTCTTGTAAACTAAGAAAAACATAAGATTTTTGTGAAATGGTGCAAAAGGGAATTGTTTTTCTCATGAAGAGGGATACAATGGGAGTTTCTTCATGAAAGGAAAGCATGTGGGGTTCACTGTAGATGTCCTTCAGGATCAAGGAATGGGGAGTACAGGGACAATGAAAAAAATGTTGTGTAACAACACTCAACCATTGAAGGTATGGAGGAAGAAGGGGGATGATGTGCTCAGGGGGAGTAGATCATTTTTATCTTCACTAAAGGAAAAGAATGGCCTCAAGGTAGGTCGAATAAGTCAAATGCAGGAATCCAAAAAGGATGAAAACAAAAGTGCATCTGATTTATCAAGGTATGGTTGTGTTTTCTTGCTCATTACAAGAAAAAATTGGTTTACTTTGAATGTATTTGCACTGAAAAGGAGAAGTGCATCCCACATGAACAATATACAATAATATCTTATGTTGTGGAAGAAGATGGGCTGCAATGGAAGTGTGGAATGAAAGGAGGCTCACAGTCATATCAGGTCCAAAACATCAGTCCCCATGCAGAGACAAGAAAGATTTTGCATGAGATCAAAGAGTATTGGCTCAAGGGGAGTTTCTTTGATAAGCAATAGTAGAAAACAATGGGAATCCTCAAAAAAGAATATTACTGACAAATTGAAAGCTCTGCATCTTTGGTGAAATACACTTATTTCATTCAAGTTGTAAGTTTCATTATGCATAGCAGTCTTGTGTTCATGAAACAAAATTAGTGCAAGATTTCCATGTCGCTTAACCCTCAACTGGTATCACTATGTCAATTGGTTGTGTTGGGCTCATGTTGAGTAACCTTATGCGCATGGACATTTATTTTTGAGAAAATAAATATTAGAGTTATCCTGGTACATTGTTCCATTTGTATCATTTCCTCTAGATGAATTGGTATTAGTTGAAAATCAATCCCTATTGTATGAATATCATCTCAAGGGGAGAAGTGGAAATGCTCAAATAATGTGACCACAATCTTGGAAGCAATAGTAGCAATGAAGAAGTGTGAGATGAAATGAATTATCATTAGTTGGTATTTGTAGTAGTAGCAATACCATGAGCAATTTAATGGGTATTGATATTTTTGATACAAAAGATGCATTAGGGGAGGGAGTGTTCAGCCAACATCCATAAGGTGTCCAAAACTAGAGGCATTCAAGCTGTAGGTGGTATATGTTTAGGGGGAGCATATCATATATTCCCAGTTTATGGAGTAGAAGCAGTAATAGTCTTGGAAGAAATGTCCGCGAGGTAGAATGCACATCTCAACAAATGGAATCTCGTGTTCATAGCCAAGTGATTTCATGGGGAGATAAAGTTAGCTTGTATCCCCTTTCCATTGATGTCAAAGTGGGATAGAGGTTGGGGAGAAACTGTGATGACCTGTGTAGAAGAAAGCATACCATTGGTGTCTCACTAAATGAGATGTGTGGAAGGAGTATGAGGTTTGGCCATCACATGAAGAGAACCATGGAGTGTTTCCATCAATTCCAAGGGGGAGATTGTTGGACTATTGGAATTGATATCAACCAGACTATCTCAGATGCTTGGCGCAATAAATGTTGGTAGTGATGGCCCAAGAGGAAACTCATGGTAGTCACAGAATTCATGTAGAGAATCATCACAGCAGAAGGAATATTGGATTAGCCATAAACCGATGATTACAATGATAGACCAAGAGGAAGTCCATGGTAGTTTCAGGCTTCATGCAAAGGATCACCTTGATGGTTATGATTTTAGCTCTCTAGAGAGTCAAGGCATAGAAAAATGCCAGATAGTTTGGATCCATCCTTGAGGTAGCATATGATCTCAATGGCCACATCGGAACCTATCCATTAGAATATGCTCTAGAATATATTTCCACTGATATTTGAAAGTCCAAAAATCAATTCTTGGTTCAAAAGTTATGCATTGCCGATGATCATGGACTTGAAGTCATAATCAGGATGGAATATGGAAGGTCCAACATATCGGAGTTTGGAAGATCAACACATCAACATATCAACACATCGGGAACTGTAGGTCATCATATCAATGCATTAGTGATCGAAGGCCATCATATCAGCACATCAATAATCGAAGTTCAACATATCAACACATCGGGAGATCGGAACCCCGGAGATCAGTGTATCAGTGCATTGGAATGTCAGAGTTTGGTATATCGATGATATCACAATATTGGAGGTCCGATACATCAGAGCACACTATATTGAAGGTTGGAGGATATTTAAATCTTGGACATCAATGTATAAGAACATCAACATATCAGAGCTTGCAATATTAGAACTTTGTCAAGTGAGGAACCTTTAAATGTTGCGATATTGATAAGTGCCAATAAGCCTTTAAAAGCACCGAAGAATGTCAAAAGAAAATTTAACAAAGGATTTTAGTGTAAAACCAAGGTTGGCATGTCCTCTTCTCTCTCCTCTAGCAAGGCACATGGGAGGATGTGATTGGCTCTGATAAGGACACATGGTAGCATGTGATTGGATCCGATAAGGACACATGGCAAGATCTGATTTGCTTCGATAAGGGACAAGTGGTAGCTAACATCAACATGACGTGGGAGTATGAAAGGACACATGGCAGGCATATTCAACCTTATTAGGTAGGCTAATTGTTGTAGCACCATTTACCACTCTTGGTAGATCAGATGTTGTGATTATGGCCCAGGTGTTTCCGGGAAAACTAGTGTCGCTATTTGATCTGCTAGTCCCACTAAGATGGGTAGCTATCTTAGAAACAAAAAATTCAAAGGAACTTGTGTTTTCCTTTATGGATGATAGATAAGAGAGAAGCAAAGAGCACCAACCTCAATCCTTCACTTGTCTCCTTGCTTATTTCCTCTCTCATTTGATGGAATTCACCACTCGTTTCTCACTTATCCTGTGTCAAAGAACACCTTTAGAGGCAAAGAAACAAAATACCATCAAAACATAGAGATCTATAATACCATAAACAATGAAAAATTAGAAGTACATTAACCATACAATTGCATTCACAAATACAAGATTTACAAGTACACAAGTACATGGAGGAAAACTCAAATAAGTTTATTGATAGTAGAAGTAGAAGAGAGGATTACAACCCAGCTATCTAATCCAGCATCATCCTCCTAGCATGAAAGCCCTCTTCACCTCATGAAAATCAAGATCACCCAACAATACAATGTCTCAAAGAGAAACCAACAACACTTCCTTACAAATTACAAAATTT
>Ga0068628_1001368_pt1 | contig 10042 bp, 11 predicted proteins | sample InSIn2gowninarea_FD_77431 | JGI IMG/M metagenome (GOLD analysis project Ga0068628, IMG submission 77431) | Clean room microbial communities from NASA Spacecraft Assembly Facility at Jet Propulsion Laboratory, Pasadena, California, USA -... ... | reverse complement strand
CAACATCAATAAAAACATCTCTTCTTATATTTTACAGCATTACATTTTTCAGCGATTCCATCATGAGGAATGGCCTATTTCCTCCAAACTAACCAAAAGGAAACATATTACAATCTCCAGAAGAGTGTTTATATGAATTTCTCTTTTGGATAATATGGTTAGCATGTTGAGATTTCATGATTGTAGGTGTAAATTTAAATTTAAATCTTGTGTTTTATTTAAAGCACACTTTGAGTGGGCCAACTTCATGTTTAAGGTTTTCATGAGATATATATTAGGTGTTCACATTCTCATCTTGAGCTAAAAGATTCTGAATAACTTTGTATAAATACTACAAAAAATAAAAAATTGAACGTGAAATTTTCAAGGAATTTGTAACCTACCTTCTAATGCAAAGATATTGTTTTTTGAGCTTTGTAATCTGTGTAGATGTGCATTGTGGCTTTTATTAGGAAACGTCAGTCGTGTTAGGATTCAAGAACAGTGGCTCGAAAGAACGTGTAACTTGATATTGTTTTCCAAAATTTTGCTTTTTCATTTTTTCCTGCATTAGTGGAAAAGAAATGAATGTATATTGTGAAATGAATTTATGACTTTATTTCTTACTTTGCTTTATGAATACCATGTATTTTCACTATGGGCATAAATAGTGTACGTATTTTTTTTGCTGTGGTGAATCAGTGACTTGTTGGAGTAGTCTGGTAAGGCCCAAGATCAATCTTGGCCACTACAGAGTATATTCAACAGCCCATAAGCCAAATATACTAGGAATATATGACTTAGCAAGAGTTGAAACTCCACAAGGGCGGGGGAGCCCACTCCTTGAGCCTTAACACAACAGGCCAAAGATGTCCTCCTATGGGATTTCAATCCCGGTGCAGAGGATAACATCCCATTGTGCCGACCTCTCTGCGGCCCCATGAGGAGACACAGTGTAAGTATTTTAGGGAAAAAAAGAGCATCAAAGTAATGACCCCTAGGTCCTCCAAAAATAGGGCTTCTCTATCTTAAAGATTGTAAGGCTAGTGTTGGAAACTTATTATTTTGATGCAAGGAGGGGCCCATTGTCATTCCCTCCTTTTATGTATTGTAAAGTTATCCCTCTAGTGAGACATTTCCTTAGGTCATTGGAAAGTTTTGCAACTATCCTAATGTATTGGATAACTAATAAGCCACTCCTTACCCATGGTATAGGGTGCACCTTACCCTTACAATATTCCAATTTGTGTTGGATAACTAATAAGTCACTCCTACCCAAAAGGGTTGGATAGAATGGTGAAAAGTGAGGGGCTTTTCACTATCGAGTAAGGTTCAATTCTCATTAGGGCCACTTACCCTAGAAGCCATGGGGACACTTTGAGGTGATGGTTGAATGTGTGGTTGCATCCAGATAGATTATATTAATGTCTCATGACCCGTGCACACATAAGTGGATCAAAGCCCACCTCCATTTTCTTTTTATAAGGAAAGAAGCAATTGTAGGAAGGTTATCTCATCAAATAAGACTTTCATTTGGAGAAGGCAAGAAACCTCCCAAACAAACCATTCGAAGAATATAGGACCCTAGGATTGATTACACCAAGCTTTGGGGCTTCTTCAATGAAGTTTTTCAAGGTACACTCTTTTTGAATAATTCTCATTATTTCTTATTAAAGTATGGTCCAAGGTTTGGTACTAATAGTAGGCTCTTTGTGTTTTGGATGTTACTCAAAATAGCAATAGACAAACAAGTGAGGTCTTGGGGGACTCAAAATTTTCTATAGACTAGGCAATTAAAAGCCAACTTTAGAACTTGGTTTTGAGCCAATTGTAGAAAGGATTATGGGTTTAAGGGCCCTTTTTGAGGATATGCCTTTGCTCATAAATACAAGAATTTTAATAAAAATTAGACTAGCTATCCAAGGAAGCTTTTAGGCAAGAGGAAGGGGTAATAGTTGTGCAAGAATATAGGGATTCAAACCCCTTAGTAGTGGAAGGTCTAACTCTCTTTGAGTTATTTCTTAATTTCTTATGGTGATGGTTCATATATCTTGAGAGTCACAGAAGGACAATTTTTACTTTTAAGGGTGTTAGTTATGATGAATGTCTTAAGATGTCGCTGGTTTTATTGTTGCAAATATGAATATAATTATGACAACCCATTTTGTTAAATTCCCTCTACTAAACATTTGTAAATAATTTTATAATTAGTATTGTGAAATGTAATCACAGTGAACAGACTGAGCGAAAAGGCACACAAATTTCAAAACTCTGGGTTGAGGAGGTTTCTTGGGAAATTTGGAGGAAGTGCCCATTTGATGAAAGGTGTTGGGCTAAATGGTTTTAGTTTTTTATAAAGTTGACTGAGAAATTAATGGTTTTTGGAAGAAGTGTATGGACTTCTCCAAGGAGGACAAGCCCTTACTTTCTTGGGAAAAGTTCACAAAGAAGAGGACAAAGATTAAAAGAAGGGGGGATTGGCGGGTAGGATTGCTTCTAACTGGTCAAGTAAATTTTGGAATAATCGGTAGCAATGAAGGGAGGCATTCGAACCTCAGGATGAGGAGGAGATTTCTCATGGGGGCAACGTGCAGAAATTACACAAGCTAGAACAAAGGAGAGAGGAATTCGAAGGTAGGGTTTGAACCTCTAGCAAGGGAGAAAATTGACCAACAATAATGTAGGAGGGAGGCTTTTCTAATTTCAAGCGAGAGCAAGAAAGATAAAGAGAGCTTGTAGTATGTAATAAGGGAATTTCACAGGTTACAAAAACTTGAAAAAGAAAATAAGAGAGTTGCGTGGAGGAATTTAGTGCTACAACAACTAACATTGGATTCTCTAACAAACTTTGCTAGAGGAGGATTTTGGTTTCAAGCAGAGGAAGAGGGTTCAATGGATTCCTTTTGGGTGAAGATCAAAGGCTCCTTGGATTCCCAGTTTGGGTGGAGGCCTTGTCCCTTTGGATTCCCATTAAAAGAGTATCCATGGCATCTACCTATGCTTGGTTTTCAGGCCAACAATTACACTCAGTGAACTCTGGATTTTCGGTTTTGGGTGGAGTCACTGAAGAATTGTTACCTGGGTTGCAAGGGTGGAGATGGTGATGTCTCTAGATTTGTAACACCCTCCTCCCACATCCACCCAAGTAACCATGCCAATTGGGGTAAACATGAGACGAGAGGTTACTATGATCATATTCGATTTCCTATGTGACCTCAAGGAAATGGAATCGACGGAACATCACACACAGTTATCTAATATCATCAACATAACCCTCAGGGGACAAGTCAACCACTCAGACAACCTGTCCCTGGGTCCCACTATTGTTCTGGACCTCTTAGGCCATAGTCGCCCATGCTATGGGCAAGGGAACGACCAGGACCCAAAGTCGCTCTCATAGGCTTGCCTGCCAGCGACTGTTGACCAAAATTGCCAGTTTTGTGCCAACGACCCCGAGATTTAAGCCACTTTTTCAGGCCAAGAACCCAGGCCACTGCCCAGAATGGAATGAAACCTTGAAATCAAGAAAGGTACAGGGAAACAATGAAGCAAAAGCAATAAACTCAACAAGACCTTAACTAGACCCCTACTAGCCACGACATACATTTGATCGAACATATTGTCAACATGTAACCTATATGTGTAAATAACAGAATTAAGTGTAGGGATGTCATACTTATTTGACAATCGCTATGGACCATTGTTCCCTCATGCCATTTGTTGCATTATCATCTATTAGGTTATAGACACATTCATGTACAAGTAAAAACACGCTGAGAGCCATACATAGTTGCTGTCACAAAATATACATATAACTAGCATAATAGGAACATAAATACCATAAATATATCAGCCATCAAAATCCATATATACATCAGTACATTTTCACATGAAAATCAAGGGAATGAATTTCTCATTAATGAATGCAATAAACCAATCGGAGATGAGACTACCACGTTCCACTCGACCATGGAATCGTTGAGCCAAATCTCTCTTCAGCGATTCACCCCCGTGCCATATTCCAAGCATGAATATGAGATCTCATAGAACACATCAATTCAAACTCATCCAGGGCTTCCAGAGGCCATCCACCTCAACCCATCAAACAGTGATTTCACCTCACGGTCGGACATTACAAAACCATCATCAGAGTGGTCTCCATCCAAGCCTTCTAGGGCTTCTGGAGCGTTTGTCCAATCAAGGCTTCAAGAACTAGTAACTCAAACCACAATTTATACAGGGCTTTCAGAGTGTTTGTCCAATCAAGGTTTCCAGGACTAGTAACTCAACCCGCCAAGGGCTTCCAGAGTGTTTGTCCAACCAAGGCTTCCAGGACTAGTAACTCAACCCAAGTTGTTATAGGGCTTCCAGGGCGTTTGTTCAACCAGGGCTTCTAGGACTAATAACTCAACCTAAGCTAAGGAAACATGAGATCCAACCAAGAACAAACAATGAAAGTAAACCCACAATTACCATGGCTATATAGGAAATGACAACGCTAGGCAAGCCACTGTCGATCCATGCAATTCTCATATCACAACCAAGAAACCACATGCATATGCCATGCATGCAAAAACTAGTGAAGAAATCATACATGCAACTCGGTACCTGCAAGCAAATATGATGTAGTTGCTGATGCGGATGCCTTCTTGTGCTTTCATGATTTTTTTGTTGCCTTCTTTTTCCAAGAATCCAAGTATGCCACACCCTCCAAGAGTGCTCCAAGAAAACTCTAAGTATCCAAGAGTATGAGAGAGAGAGAATAATGAGAGAGCTCTAACACTAAACTGACAAAAGGTTACCAACTAGTCCTCAGAAGCCTTTTTATGAATGAGGCCTCTATTTTCTTCATTTTCTATTATTTTCCTTCATTTTTCTCCTCACATGCAACCCATGACCTTTCACCTCTTTTTTCTCCTTATTTCCATTATTTTCATAAATAAATGTGCAAAAAATGCCTTTTTGCCTTTTAATGCCTTAACCATTGCCTTTGCCAATTTCGTTAGCGATAAACAACCAAATGAACACCCCCTAAGATATCTTGCCCAACGTTCAGCGTGGAATAAGTGTCCCATAGATTGTGGTTATTGTTTTTAACTTTGATTACATGGAATTTTCACCAGGGTTGTTACAGAACCCTCTCCCTCGGGGGACATTGTCCTCAATGTTCAATCACACATATACCTCAACACCCTGTTGAAAGAAGACATACTGCTCATGGAGCTTTATAACACAACTCAATGCAGTATTTACAATGAAAGATCTGCTCAAGAGGAAAACATCATGACAACATGACAACATACCGTATAGTGGAGTTTTATAACACAACTCATTACGGTATTTACAATGATTATCCTGCCAAGTGCCTACTCATATGTCATCGTAACATCATGATAACATAACCATATGATACCATAATAACATGATAACATAACCACATGATAACATAATAACATAATAACATAACCAACCACATGATAACATAACCACATCATAACATAATAACATAATAACATAACCATATTGACATAACACCCATACCACATAGTGGAACTTTATATCACAACTCGTTATGGTATTTACATCCATACACGGGTACATATAGCAACATCACTATAAATATAGATACCAAAACATATGCCAAATCATATACCAAAACATATATCAAACATATACTAGTCATCATATCTAAGCACATATCAAAACATCATATGGCATATATCAAACCATCATAAAGCATATATTGAACCACCATAAAGCAAATACCAAACCACCATAAGCAAATATCAAACCACCATGTCAAGCTGCTTTGCCTCAACCGACAAACAAGGAAGGACACATGGCCCGCATCTGATCCACCATCTCCCATGTAACTTCATCGAGTCCAAAGTGCTTCCATTGCACTTTAACTTACTCGATTGCTTGGTTATGGAGCATGAACACCTTTTCCTGCAATATGCACTTAGGCCTCGGTTGGAATTGTCCATATAGTTCCACCTACAATACATATTAGCGAATCACATGATCAACATCCTTAACATAATTCTTAAGCAAATATACATGGAAAACATCATAGACTTTCATTGTCGTAGGCAGTGCAAGTCGATAGGCTAATGGCCCAATCCTCTCAATGATGCTGAAGGGTCCACAAAAGCGTGGTGCCAACTTGACACATGAGCCAATCCGCAAAGAGCTCTTCTTCGGTTTGATGCACAAGTACACCAGTTTCCCAACCTGTAACTCCTTGAACAGCGTATTTATATCTGCATAACTCTTCTCCCTACCTTGTGATGCCTTTAGATTCTTCTTGATCACCTGCATTTCTTGTTCCATGTTTGTTAATATATCTAGTCCAATCAATACCCTGCTAACAAGATCACTCCAACTGATAGAAGTGTTACAATTCTGCTCATACATCACCTCAAAAGGACTCATCCTCAGTGACTCCTGATAACCGTTGTTATATGAAAACTCGACCAAAGGGAGATACTCTTCCCACTTCCTTTGCTGATGCATCACATACATCCTCATCATGTTCTCTAATATCTTGTTGATCCTCTCTGTCCATCCATCTGTCTGTGGATGATAAGTTGTGTTGAAGGCCAACTCTGTTCCCAACCCTGCAAATAACTCCTTCCAAAACTTGGAAGTGGACTTTGCATTCCTTTCTGACACAATTTTCTTTGGAACACCATGTAGTCTAACCACATCTTTGATGAACACCTGTGCCACATTGCTAGCTGAGTACGTAGACTTCATCGGAATGAAGTGTGCAACCTTTGTCAACCTGTCCACAATGACCATGATGGAATCACGCTGCTTCACTGTCTTGGGCAACCCTGTGATGAAGTTCATGGAAATGACCTCCCATTTCCATTCTGGAATCGCAATTGGTTGTAGCAGACCATCAGAATGCTTACACTCTGCCTTCACTAGCTGATAATCAAAGCATCTAGTCACGAACTTTGCTACATCCCTCTTCAAATTCAACCAATAATAATACCTCTTCATCACTATCAGTGTCTTCTGATAACCTGGGTGACCTGAATATGATTTCACATGAAATTCCCTCAAGATCACCTTCTTGAGTTCATTTTTATTCGATACATATATCCTATCTCGGAACCTAACCAATCCATCTGCTGTAAGACGATAGTGCATGCCCTGTGCACTTGCAGCTGTCCCTGTACTGTCACCTGTACCTGTACCACTACATGTACCTGTACCATGACCTATACCTATACCTGTACTATCACCCTGCTGTAACCTGTGCACAATATCCATATACATGACATCTTGCTGTCCTGCCTACAAGATCCTATCCTGTAAGTCTGTCCCATAGGAGCTCACAGTTGCCAAGTGATGTACCTGTACTCGTCTACTGAGAGCATCTGCCATCATGTTCTCTTTATCTTTGATGTACCCGATTTCGAAATCAAACTCGCTGATCATAGCCAACCATCTAGCCTACTTGGCATTTAGATTCAGTTGGTTAAACAAATATCTCAACCCAATGTAATAACTCATAAATACAAATCTTCTGCCAAGAAGATAGTGTCTCCACATCTTCAATGCATGTAAGATCTTTGCTAACTCAAGATTATATGTCGTGTAGTTCTGCGCATGCTCGTTTAGTTTCCGGGACTCATAACATACCACCTGTCCATCCTGCATAAGGACTCCACCAAGCCCTCTCTTGCAAGCATTTGTGTATACCACAAACTTTGTTCGGATCTGCAATCTGTAGTACTGGTGCATGTGTCAACAACTGCGTAAGCTACTCAAAGCTAGCGTCACACTCTTTTGTCCATTCAAACTTCTTAGCTTTCCTTTGCAATGATGTAATAGATAAGCAATCTGTGAGAAGTTCTTGATGAACCTCCTGTAATATCTTGCCAGACCCATGAAAGATCTCACCTTGTCCACACTCTTAGGGGCTACCCACTCCATGATGACCCCTATCTTCTCTGGATCTACTGCAATGCCTTTCTTGGAAACAACATGTCCCAAGTAGTGCACCTCAGTCTGAAAGAAACTACATTTGTTGAGCTTAACATACAACTAATGCTCTCTCAACAACTTCAACACTGCTGCTAAATGCTCTTCCTCATTTTTAAAATATATCAGTGTATCATCAATGAACACAATAACAAACTTATCCAAATATGGATGCAACACACTATTCATCAAACACATGAATGTAGTTGGAGCATTAGTTAAGCCAAATGGAACAACAACAAACTCATCATGCCCATACCTGGTCCTAAATGCAGTGTTGTAAATGTCCTCCTCTTTGATGTGCACCTGATGATATTCGGATCTCAAGTCAATCTTCGAGAACAATGCTAATCTCTTCAGTTGATCGAACAAATCATCAATCCTTGGAAAATGGTACCTGTTCTTGATAGTCACTTTGTTCAACTGCCTGTAATTAATGCATAGTCTGAGAGTACCATCTTTCTTCTTCACAAACAATACTAGTGCGTCGCATGGTGATACACTCGGCCTAATGTATCCCTTGTCCAACATTTCCTTCAACTGCAATTTTAACTCAACCAACTTAGGTGTGCTCAACCTGTAAGGTGTTTTAGATGCTGGAGCTTTCCATGGCACTAATTCAATAGAAAAGTCTACCTCTCTGTGAGGTGGAAACTCTGTAATGTCCTAAGAAAATACATCCTGAAACTCCTGCAAAACTGGGTACTTGTTCAAAACATCCACATCCTCAGCCTCCTTACTTATCACTATAAATGTGTACTGCAAATAGCTTGCACCACTTCATGCGGCTACACTTTGCTTGCATAGTTGTCACCATTCTAACTGATGTGGTTTTCTTTTTACCTTGCAAGACTCTTGGTTCTCCATCATCATCAACACACTCAATAGCTTTGTCATAACAGTCAACCTTGGTTCTATGCAGATACAACCAATCCATGCCCAACAACATATTGTATGATCTCAACGATAACACATTCAAATATGCCGCTGTAGACATACCATTTAAATCAAATGTGCAAGCTCTTACCCAATGATGAACTCGCTTCTTTGTACCTGTAGCTAACTGCACTAACCAAGACTCTGCATGCAACTCCTTATTCAAACCACATTTATCCATCAAGTCATGACTAACATAGCTATAATCAGATCCAGGGTAAGTCAAAATAGAAATAACATGATCACAAAGCTTACCGTCCATCTCAATGATAGATCCCTGGTGTTCTGCCTGCATGTTGTCCACGACTGCATAGATACGAGGAATACTTTGGCCTACATCGCCAACAATTTGTGCCTCCTATGCACTGTATGTATGAGGTCTACCACCCTGGTTTTGTGGACAATCTCTCATGCGATGATCTTTGCCACAAGTCCAACATTCTACAGGCTTCCAGCCTCCACCCTTATTCTTTTCTTCATATCGATGTCCCTATCCTCTATCTGATGTATTGAACCTCTTAGGTGGTGCAACATTTTCCTTGTTATCTGTACCCTGTGGCCTTGCTCGCTTTTTATCCCATTTTCCTTTGTTCTTTACATTACCTCCCCAACTAAGCTTAGTTTCAGTGTTGCGCTTCGATTGTTCATAGCAATATTTTAGCTTTCGAATGTCCTCTTCCAATGATCTAGGCTCATCGAATTCAATCCTATCTTTGAATGCAATTGGTAGCCCACTAATGAATCTTCTCCTCCTTGAGGTAAGGGACATACCTTGACAGTTCCAAAAACTTACTGGTGTACTCATCATCTGTCATGGATCCCATCTTTAGTTCATAGAATTGTTTTTCCCTGTCATCAAAGTATCTCTCCAACAGATGCTTTTTCTTGAATAGTCGTTCTAATTCACTCCAAGTTAGATCTTCCTCATTTATGTCCTTGAAATTCTTCACATCTTCGCACTAGATGTCTGCTTTACCTTTAAGACTGAAAGTAGCCACTCTAACTTTCATGTTCTCTGAGTAGTCATGCAACCCGAATAAATTCTTCATACTGAGTAACCATGCCTCTGCATCCAGTGATCTCTTTACCTCTCCATCAAAAGTAGGTGGCTTTGCTTTCTTAAACTCAT
>Ga0068628_1001365_pt1 | contig 10046 bp, 9 predicted proteins | sample InSIn2gowninarea_FD_77431 | JGI IMG/M metagenome (GOLD analysis project Ga0068628, IMG submission 77431) | Clean room microbial communities from NASA Spacecraft Assembly Facility at Jet Propulsion Laboratory, Pasadena, California, USA -... ... | reverse complement strand
GGTTTTGCTGTTGAAACGAGCCGAAGCCCGTGGGCTGTGGCTGCATTGTCGAACGAGGATCGGCAAATGGACTGCCAGCTGCATTTCCATTAAGATAAGGCTGTTGCATCTGCCCAAATTGCTGCTGTGATTGGAAGCCAGTGGGTTGGGGTTGAAAGCCATTCTGCATCTGTAAACTTGGCTGTTGCATAAATCCAGTCTGCTGTGGTCTAAGATATTGTTGCATTCGCTGGACTGCAAGCTCCTCGAGACTTTGGCCAGGAGGTGCGGGATGTGTGGCATTAGCAACACCTGTTAGTTGTGGCTGCAGAGGTTGCAGCCCAAATTGACTCTGCTGAGGATTGAGAGGAGCGGATGTGGGTCGTGGTGGAGGAGCCAAAAGCGCAGATCCTGTATAAGCTTGCTGTGGTGCTTGAGGTCGTTGTCGGGGCGGAGCTATACCAACTCCACTTTGTTGAGTAGCGTTGGCTACCTGCTGGAATATTTGCGGAGTTGCACCAGTTAAGGCTGGCTGTTGTGGCGGAGCTTGAGGCGGTGCCTGAGGTTGAGGAGCTGGACCAGGAGGAGGAGCGTAGGCGATGGTAGGTTGCAATGGTTGATCAAGCAGAGATAAAGCTTGTAAGTTTTCCGAAGGGGGTCTTATTACAGGGGTTGGTATCGGCTGTGAGGCGGGCGCAGGGGCAGATCTTGTGGACGGCTTCACTTCCCATGCGTTATCATCAAACTCGTTCCTGACTTCTCTTGTGGGCGCGTTTGTGCGAGGAGTTGGTTTTGTCTCTGCTAGGGAGTTTGGCTGTTCTGTATTGAATGCGCTCGGATCAACTGTATCGCCCGCCGAACGTGTTGCTTCAGGCCGTTGTCGTCCAGTATTGTTCTTCAGTGCACCGCCTGGGCCGGCGAAGATCCCTCCTTCTGCCTGCCCTTGACCAGATGTTCGACTGTATTTGTGATCGAGATATTTCATGACTTTGAGTGCGTCACCCTCTTTGAGGCCGAGCATCCTTAGCGTTTCCATCTGAATGTCAGGCAAAATGCTTTCATCCATTGAGTCCTTAATCATGGCCTGAGCATAGCGCTCACACTGGTTAACCCCCACACCAGCCGAGAGAAAGAAGTCGAACCAGTCATAGTCCGGAGGTTTGTTGACCTGCGATTGTGGTTTTGTGGAGTTTTCAATGGAAGCACCCGCTCGATTTGAATCAGATGCCTGATTTCTTCGCTTCATCTTGATAAGATCAGCTACTGGTATATTGTCATCAATTGACTCGTTCGTCACTTTTTCAACATACTCCAGATCTGCTGGGGACATTTTTGCGACGGGTACTGCAATTTTGACTCCATTTACCTTGTGGAGGTGGATTTTGCCATCCGCAACACCTATAAATTGTGCATCAACCTTGAAGGATCCAGAATGATCGGTCCAGGTCCGTACTTTGCTGGTATCAGGTTTCGACCTTGGTTTGGCATCTGCTTTACCAGATTTCCTGTCTTTCTTCGACGAACGATGTTCCTCATCAGCCAAACTGCTTCCCCTTTCAGGCAAGGAAATTTCTCTTTGGCCGCGCGATTGCTCTGCTTCACGTCGTGCGCGATCTGTTCGAGCAGCCTCTTTCGCCAGCCTCTCTTCCTCTAATCGATTCTGCTCGACAGGCGACTTCCCGGCATTGACTCCTGAGCGGCTTGAAGACTCGATCGGGACAGTACCTGTGATTTCGATGTAGCTGCTCGGTACAACGCCCTCCTTGCCATTTTTGACTCTTCGGACATTCCACCACTCGTCAGACTTCATGTCATCTAGAACCACGACTTCATCTCCTTCGGCGACGGTGACTTCATCATCGCCCTGAGCCATGAAATCATACACTACGACACCTTTCCTTTGTGAGCCTGCTGAAGCAGCACTAATAATCTCTTTCAATCCTTCTGCACGGTGAGCGCCTGCTATCTCACCTAGGGCACCCATGATTTCTTGTGCCGTGTCTTTAGCGCCAGCATGAAGATCTAAACTCTTGTTGGGTCGATTCAGCTCGAGGAACACATGTTTTCCCTCCATCGAATAATGATCAAGCTTATCTGCCGTCCATTCCTGGGTAGGCCCATCACGAGACTTCTCAGGAGATAACATGATCGTTCCTGTTGCGATGTTCAACCCCAGTGTTATTGGGATTTTCTTCCTCTTGCCCATAGCTGATACCATCTCGCTGATATTGTACAAGTGATACCCGCCAGGCGAGCGGAGAGGAGTGTCTTCTAACGCAGGCGAGCGGAGATAGGGTTGTGAAGCTTGCATGTTAGGACTGTCATACTCAGAATATGTGGCTGCCTGTGCAGATGGAATGACCTGAGACTGTGGCCGTCGAGGCAGGGCGGGAGCGGATTCCTCGTCCGAAGGTGGTGTCAGCCGTCGCGATGGTAATGGAGGAGATACAATGTTCCTCGTCGCAGGCGGAGAAGCAGGAGCAATTCCTCCTAATACTCGAGCCAGATTGGCGGCTGGACTTTGTGGATCATGCGCGGGAGAGGCTGGTGGAGATGGCTCCTGCTCAGGATCTGGGGAGGCATAAGCAAGTGCCTTCGCTCCGGCAGGTTTAGAGGCAGCATTCCCAATCTCTATGTAGTTTGCAGGCGCGAATCCATAATCACCGTCAACAGCAACCAAAGTCCAGTCTGGATCCGAGATATCGTAAACTTGAATTGTAGCATCCTCAGAGAACGACACCTCTTCTTCTGTTTGGCGTGTGTAATCATAGAGCGCTTTGGCTGTATGGATGGGAGTGGCAGCCTCGACGTAAATGTGTGGAATTAGGCCTTCTGGCTCGTCCTCATCCTCGTCGACCGCCCTCTTCTTAGCCTTCCACCAGTCATCGTCATTATCCTTCTCGAGGATGTAAAGGATATCTCCCTCCTTGAGCTCGAGTTCACCGGCAGATTGCGGTTTGTAGGCGTAGAGGGCGGTACATATTGACAGAAAGCCCATCTCGGTGATCGCAGTTTCGCCAAACTTATGCCGATTTTGCCATCAAACAGATTCGACGTTGCCTCGATCTCAACTGAGTCGTGATTCGGAAGATGGCAACGGTCCCAGTCCGGGCTGGCGATCCGTGATGTTCAGATAGTTGACCAGGGTAGTGCGAACCCAGCCACGCCGACCAAATCTCAGTATCGTTTATGTCTTCTCCTTGGAGTCTCTCGGCTGAACAATGTACAACTGTGTATCTGGACCGCAGACGCGAGTTGATAAAGTGCGAGAAGGTCTATGAGTGGGTATGTAATAGTGCGCAACAGGGAAATAGGTATCCAGCTTAATTCCCATGTACACAGCAACATCCCATTAGCATCATCATGCACTAGCCCCATCGGGTCATTCTCGGTCAATTGATGTAAGCAACAAATCCATTTACAATTCTGTGGCATCCTCTGTGGACCGACTCCAGCTTCTCAGTGGTATCACTTAAGTACAAACTATACAGTAGTGATTTCAATCCATGAACAGAACCAAGGTAAATGGCACGGCTTTTCTGTCTATGTTTCTCGTTCGTTTAGCCGGGAGCCAGAGCAACTCCGGAGCACCGAGCATTAATGATTCCACACCATGACAAAAGGACAATTGGTTGTTCACAACTTGGTTTACCAACATGTTAACTTTTCTTTCCCCTAGAGTTCCCACCAGGTACGTGAGCCCACGATACCCTTCGAACCTTCTTCTTCCGTGCAGCACCAATGGGATTTACAACAGAGTGGTGTGTGGACGAATAGCCATTCATCTACCACTCTATAACGCTAATCAGCTGGCTATGTTGCACTGCGGGAGTTACGGATAATACAAGACAGGTCTCGAATACGATGGCTCAAGTGCAACGATGCTGTTGGTTCTAAATTTCTGAGCCAGCATGTCAACGTATAGTAGATAGACGGTTGGAAGTTGAGTTGGAGGGTTGGCAAGCAGGATTCTGCGAGACCAACTACCTAGGTACCTGAAGTCACTCGCTTGATTGATTCCGTCCTGGATGCAGTGCTGTCTACACTCCTTCCGTGCCATCAGACACGGTTGGCTCATCTTACCATTTTTCTCGTCTCAATAGAAGAGTTCCCGTCTCTTTCCGATCCTCCAACATCGTACGGCTATCTGAATAGGCTGTATCCACAGACACACCACTGATCTTGAATCGTTCATTGAGTAGGCTGGTATTGTTGGAGGTGATCCAGTTCCGTGCTACGACTCTGTGGCGAGAAGCGTGGATGAGAGCAAAGATGAGCTGTACCGAGCCTCGCCCAAAACACTTGGATCTGTTATGCTGGGTATCATGTCTGATGCCGAGAATATTGAAACCAAAAGTGATTCTAACATGTTGGAAGCTCGTTGTTGGTTTGCCGGGTAGTAGCAAACTGAACAATTCAATTGTCTGGGCTTTTAATGCGAGAAATCCTGGAAGTCTGATGACGGAAATGAATCAGGATAGTCATGGAATCGCGATTGAATGGACACGCGAATCATGGATGACGCTCCGAAGGAGAAAGATGAAAGGTAGAGAAAGAGAGAGAGCTGGGAGCGTGCTGTCGTCATTTGGGGGACGTCCGCGGTGATGCTTGAGATGACTCGAAGATGCTCTGTAGCTTTCATCTCGTTCGCGATAGCTATTGCGCGAGCCACTGTAGTAGAGAAGACCATGCTCAGAGGCAACGATATATGCTTTCCATGTTTCCCGACAGTCTGATCTGGTTGAAGTGAGCATCGTCCGACCACTCGATGGCCAGTCAACATGCACACCAGGTTTGCTGTGGTAGCCATACTAGCTACTCGTCAAAACCCTCCCTTCCACGCCTTCAAGCACACTCCAGTACTCTATCACCTCCAAGTTCTCCACTTCTGCCAGGAACAGTTTGTCCGGATCTTGACCCGGCTGCATCGGCGGAGCTCCCATCGCTCCACCACCAGCTCCCATCGGATTTGCCATGGCCATCTGTTGGGTAACCTGACTAGCTGCATTGTCGTTTCCCAAAATGAAGATGAAAACACTCTGTAAACCGAACAAACACAAAAAGTACCAACTCAGCGAACTAACCCACCTGACATCCAGATCCCGTGTCATAACACCTGCTTGCAGCATCTGTTTGAAGCGGATCGTGAGAGGAAACGGAAGCTTCAGGATGACGAAGCCAGCGAAGAAGGCATTTATCCAGGACATTATGAGGGTTTGAGGAATCATCATGGCCATGTTTCCCTTCATCATGCCCATCATGCCCTCCATAGCGGCCGGATCGGTCATAGGATTTGCCTGTTCTTGGCCGCGGGATTCAGGACCGCCCTTCAAGAAAGTTCCTTTTTTGTATCCATCAATCAGATAGTCCCTCCGTGACTGGAAGGCAGTTGTGGAGAGGCCAGACGATGGCAAGTTTGAACGGAGGGTAAGGCTGCGACCGAAGGATTGGCGTTCTCTAGCCGTGGGAGGGTCAGCAGGTGGTTTCGGAGGAGTTTGTAACAAGATCGTGGCGTAATGTCGGAGGACGCCTGTCAGGATCATCACTATCGTGATAGGCAAGAGGATCCATAAGCTGTAGTTCAATGTCAATAACGATAATTTAAATTGCAAGAAGTCATATTGCCACTTACAAGAGAGCTGGATCTCGTTGGATTACTTGCTCCGTCCCTTGAATAGCCATCTTGACTGATACGGAGAAAGCCCAAGGTGGTGTTCAGCGTCTGGTGCGTTGGTGAGATCGGATATCAAGAAAGAGAGTGCAGAAGTAGAAGTGGTGGTGCTGACAAGGCTAAACAAGGCTCCGCCAAAGTTCCCCGCCGCCCCATACCTACAAATCAAGCAATTGTGAAGTCGTCTGACTTTGTTCGATCGACGCCTTCAAAAAGCCTTCAAGGTAGAACTACCGTATTTTAATGAATGCTTCGAAGCTTTGATATAATGTTTCATGATCTGATTTGACAACACTGACTACTTTCTTTTGCTATACTACCACGTTACTATAGAACATTTGGGAATTGAAAGACGAATCTGATCCTAAGAGTTGGGTACCATCACGCCTGGACAAAGATCGACAGAACCCTCTAAGAATGCTCCGTCGCCTACCAACAGCTTTAACAGTTTCACCGGAAGACGTTGCAGCATTTGAAGAAGCACTACAACGTCGTGTGGCGTTTACTCACTATCAGAAGACTGGCGAAGATCCCGATGGATTGTTCACAGGTCAAACGCAGCAGAACCAAAAGAACAGTGAGGACATAGCGAAGGTTCTAGATCCTAATGACGAGTTGAAGCCACTACCTGGTGAACAAGCCAGAATAGTTAGAGGGCGTGAGGAGAGGATCATGGGCGCCGGAAGAGCCGCCAACGCAACTGGCCGATGAAGATTCGAAAACCAGACGACATGTACAACACAGCAATTCCACGAGTGTTTATTCGCCCCAACCGCGAGCGGGTCTCCAAGAGAGCAATAATAAGCATAGCCGTAGGATGCTCCACATCGATTTCAAGCCCTGGTAAAAGACATGCGAAGGTCTTAAACTCTGCGATATCGACTCCGATGAAGGTGACAGGGCCAGATAGCGGAGGTTAGGCTCTTGATCAAATTCGCCAGATATCAAATTTTCCAGGCACAATGCTTCACAGCAGCGAAAAAGACTTGCAAGGTTTCTGGAAAGACGGATCGCATCTATGATCATACTGCACCTATCGGAGACTTGTCAAAGTGACACGGTCTATTTACGACTCACAAGATTTATCTCTCCTTGCCATCACCTCAAGTCACAGATGGTGCTTTTCGTCACAAAAAGTCTGAACATATTCTTGCCGGACGGTACCAACGTATTCGACCATGCTCACACTACTGTCTCACCAAGGCTCGATCAAGATCAGGCCTGTATACTACGCATCTATTTAGATTAGATAGATAAAGGATTACTCAGAGTGCTACGTTAACCCTTGCTTGTGAGATACACAAGTAACCGAACTATCTCATTGGTTGCATGTTCAGGTGACTAGTGGTTTCTCTTCATTGCACCATCCGGAGTATCTCTACCGGCATGGAATTGTTCTCTACTATGATTGGTTCATCTGGATCGTAAGGTGTTTGCCAGATTGGGTATGTCCGAGAAGTGTGACCGCCTTGCTTGACCACCCTTGGCACCTGATCAGTGTTCTAGGCCATACCTCTTCACCCTGTTGTTCTCTCATCTGTTCAGTTAACTGCCCGTGACAATCACTCAGCAAGCAAGCATTGCCATCCTTGTGACAATTCCTGACCATCGTTAGTGTCAAGCCGCCATCGTCTGATCGACGTTGATCTTCTTACTCCACTACTTACGCTATCGTACCCCGCGAGCACTGTCAGCGGTGAGCCTGTCGTAAGCAAACACGAGTGACTACAACATCTCCGCGCAGGACAGAAGATACTGTAACAGCTCTCGAACACATCCGTGTGAACTCAAGGCATTTACCTGCGTTGCCCACACCAACAGGCATTGTATCAACTCGGCTGGCCGATAAGCATATCGCGCAGCCATCTGCGCCATGCGACCATCCCATCTTGAGCCCTATGGCTCACAACGGAACGATAGGCGTCAGGTATGGTCACAAGACCATTTAAGTGTGCAAGAACAATCTCGCCAAATAACAAGAAGGTCTCGCTTTGAAGGTAACCTCTCTCCTCAACGATCTTCAACCATGAACTTATGTAGTATAGATTCGTGGATCGACCTATCCTCACAACCAGCATCGTCATCGCTCGCCTCACCAAACGATCGGGACGAAATTATTACAACAGGTCTGCAAATCCGACGTGATGATATTCGACGTTCGAGGCAACTGCGTCTGAACAACCTACACCCTAACCAACCTCAACCAAGATCTACTAGTCTGGCAGGTAGTAGTCAAGATGAATATGAAGAGAGCGAAAGTGAGAGCGATAGAGTATTATCTAGCTCTAATGAAGACATCTCCAATACCTCCAATGCTGAAGATGAGAGCGATACACAAACAGCATTGGGAGTACCACAACCTGACAGAAACATATTCACACCACAACCCAATGCATTCTCACACCCTCCACACGCACGATCTGTACCAGCGACGACGCCCGCGAACGATTCATACTTCCCACCAGTATCCCAGCAGCAGCCTCCACTGGCAAGTTCACATCGACTCCCATCCAATCGAGTACCAATCATATCACGCCCAGAACGACCGTCGCTTCCGCAGCGAATTGCAAACACGAACATCTCTCCTGATCATGATGCTGCTCTCCGTGCGTCTCTCACTACATTGCTCTCCTGCGCAAATGCTGTCCGTAAGGATAGAGAACCAACATCCCAAACAATCAGACCTTCAAACCAGCCTACGACTCTCCGATTAGTACCTGAGTCAGAACTCAATGCTCGTGCTCAGAGATCACCTTCCCAGTCTCCCAAGGTCGTATCAAAGCGGAAGTCTCGAGAATCGAGTAAGGACAGACAGGCGAAGAAAATGCGAGCTCTTTCAAAGCCAAACTCTACACCTGAAGAGCTAATGCTCTCACCAACCATGATGACCTGGTTTGTTTCTGCTGGTGTTGTTCTAGTCTTTTCTGCCATCAGTTTTAGTGCTGGCTATGTTTGGGGTAAAGAGGTTGGCAGACTAGAAGGTCAGATAGGCCTGGATGGTGCTAGCTGTGGCAAAGAAGTTATGAGAGGTTCAAGGACTGGACTAGGTCGGTTGAGATTGAGCGCTGTCAGTGTTTGAGCAGCGCTGAGGATCGTGACATTTAAACACCAGCACGGCCAGTAACAGGGGAGCATATTTTGGCTACGAGGACTTGATATTTGTTCGGCCATATTTATGCGATTGAAGTTCAACATTATAGACTTGATACCACAACACCAGGAGAAATCACAGCTCTTTGCTAAATTTAGGGACGGCGACATGAGCAGGACTTAGCAATTGCACGGCATACGAAGCATGAGATACGAAACAACGCAGGACATGAAAGAGTAAGGAGTTAAGACATTAATTTAGCGAGCGAATATGCAAGCTATATACTGAAATCAGCAAGCACCGAAATTTATTCTTTTTACACTTGTCTCTTCTAACACAGCCAAACCAAACCAAACCAAACCAAACCAAAACGCCAGAACAGAGGATACGCAAACTCACTCCCGCCTTGACGCATATTCTGCCAGGACTCGTTGAAGAAAAGGTTACCGAATCAAGCTTCCGTGTGCTCAATTTAGTATTAATCAACAATTCCATTCTCAGTCCTCCCAAACCCCCATCTCTCTCACTACACTCGCTACGTATCCCTCCTTCATCCTCGCCGGCCGTCGTCAAGAGGGACCCTTCTCCCTTTTCGCTATTGAAGTATCTTAACGGGACCGCAGATAGGTAGGTATTTGACAAGGCTGTCCTACATACCGGCTCATTCTGTCTCGGATGTGTCAAATTACGAAAGGATGTAACGATCAGGACACCTGGTATTCCAGCAGTAGCATTCACTATTTCTCCAAAGGGATTGGTCAATACTTTTTGTGAAGCAGGGACGGAGGGAGGGAGGGAGGGGTGGAGGTTGAGTGTGTGTCTGTGTCTGTATCTGGTTTTGTGAAGGGGATTCTGAGTGGGTTGTTCATTGGTTTAGAGCGGGGAAGAATGGGGTGGAATCGACGAATGGATGAATAGGTAGAATAGCCTCGTCAGGTCAGAATGCTGTAGGTAAAGAAGAGCAAGGTTGGTTGTATCGATGCTTTGGGCTCCTCCCCATTCTTTTAATTGCCTTCGGTGGTAGGATATAAAACACAAACACGGTACGCCATGACCATATGATCCATTCTCCCACAGCAGCCAGCATGTCTGATATACAATATCACAACCTGTAGTCCTATACTGTACAGTAAAATGTTACATACTCCTCAAAAAATTCGCCTCCCGAATCCCCTTCCTCCTCGCCTCTCTCATACTCCTCGTCAACTCCACCCTCCGCTCAACATGAACCCTCGCATCATCACCGGGCCCAGTCAAATCCCTACTCTGCTCATGCAACGGTACCGGCTTCTCAACATTCGCCAT
>Ga0068628_1001363_pt1 | contig 10053 bp, 12 predicted proteins | sample InSIn2gowninarea_FD_77431 | JGI IMG/M metagenome (GOLD analysis project Ga0068628, IMG submission 77431) | Clean room microbial communities from NASA Spacecraft Assembly Facility at Jet Propulsion Laboratory, Pasadena, California, USA -... ... | reverse complement strand
AGTCATGAAAACTTAGAGAGTTTTAGGATCCAATTTGGATCACTAATAATATCCTAGATTTGATAGACATGCTAGAGGAAATGGAAGGAAATGGGGATGCTAGACTAAAGACTCAGGAGGAGAGCCAAGAAGCATACATGTAGATATTGAACGAAGAAGATCCAGATAGATGGATTGAGCTATTAATGAAAGAGGATGGAAAGCCATCGCCTTTCGCATCCCATACAACTTATTAGACTAACATCAGGATGAGTCTCATTGTCTTCTACTCATGGTAGTGAGTCCTCTATATTCTATGAGGAGACACATGGGGCGAGATAGACACCATTGACAACAAGACGTAGTCATGATGATGTGATGAGCATGCATTCTTGTGGAGGCGATATCACAATTGGATTATCTACCCAACTAACCACCATCATAGGGGATTCCAACACATGATTTCTTGCAAAGTTTCACAATATTGGATCATGGAGCAGGTCATGGCTGGAGCTATTTGGGTTCCCACATATATGGATATTTCTTAGCAATGGAGGTTACTAAGATGGTGTGTTCGAGGGCGACAATGTTTTGAGAGTGGTGGAGGATGTGAGGGCCTTGCGATGGCGAGTGGATATACCAGGTTGTTGCTGATGGAAACAATATCATGATGGGCTAACAAAAGAATTATATTCACTATCTTGATGAGCTAACAAAATAGTTGACTAGATGTTTGGTCTCTATTTCAAGCAAGTTCTTGGTGACCTGGTTGCAGTTACAACAACCAAAACCCATATGAGCCCTTTGCTTCACAGAATACATGTGCTAAATTCTTGACTTGACAGTTGGATATATGACAAGGAATTAGGTTAGAACACAAACTACATTGTGTGAACAAGAATTGAACTACCTGAACGAGAATCCTTCATGTTTCATAAGAGCTGAACCATCATATAAAGCCTCTTAAATAATTAAAAATAAAGGGAATATATCAACTAATAATCAAATTAAATTCACATCCTCAAGTTTAAGATAATATCCCACATATGTGCAAAATGATGTCAAGAAAAATAAAAAGTATCTAAAAACATAAGTGATTACATGGAAAAAAATGTGTGTGAAACTATATCAAAACAACTCGGCCCAACAACATAAATGGAATGTCACAATTTCAAAAAGTGATACAATGTCATAGTATCACACTCTCTCCCAAATTTAGGGTGTGATAGGCACAAATCTGCAAGAAAAATAAAAAACATATCCAATGAACAAGAAATATCATGGGTTTAAGAGTTGAATTTAGTTCGTCAAATGACTAAGGAAAAACAGATCTTAGAAAGGAAAGGATCAAATTAAAAAATGAAAATTATTAAAAATAACAAATATCATTCCTCTATATGGTCACCAATATTATTGACACATGAATCCCTCCTAGGGAAAGGAGAGGTCTTCTTAGATCTAAACACTTGATCTAGAACAAAACTCTCAAACACATATTAGTTTCTCTATCTTTTATTATCATTAAACCATAAATACAAAGGGAAATATGGATATACCTTAGCTTGTTTACTAACATTGTCCTCAATTTTTCTTGCTTTCATTAGTCTCGTCCTTGATGCTCCTACGAAAGGATATGTAAGTGACACAAACAGACATAAAACGAAACATACAATACATATATTATTAAATAAAAGCTATATGAATTATCAAGGAAACTAATAACAAACACCATGTAAATACAAACAAACAGATGTGAGAAGGAAAATATGATTTTTTTTTATGAAAGAAGAAGTTAGTTACAACCAAAGTTTTGATGTTTTGACTACCTTCCATTTGCCTTTGTTCCAAAATCATGGCCTTCAAAAGAATATAAATCATAGGTTGGATACTTCTCGCAATGAGAATATGAGAGCTTATGAGTATTTATAAGTAAAAAATCCACCCCCTCCTCATGAAATACCATTGTATTTATAGGCCAAAGAAAGGTAACTGGAGGATATTAAATGGGATTTAATATACACTAAGCTAGGGATGAGATCCACTAAAGTAGGAATGAGCTCTACTATACGAGATATGTGAGTCAATTCCCCAGCCTTTGGAGTAGATGACATTATGAGGCTTCTTGAATTGAAACTTCTCATATTTTTTTTTACCCACATTAAAACGATGTGGCACCTTGTAATGGAGAAATTTGTGAAGCTATAACATTTTATTAGCTATGAAACATGTGATATGGAGCTTTATTTCAAGGTGTCTTTAGTACACCATGTGACATCCTTCAAAAATAGGGTTTTTTTCAAGTATTCAAACAAGATCCTTATCATTCACACTAATGATTTTCTTCTTTAGTTTTCATGGATTGATGGAAATAATGCTTGAAATAGTGAAGGATAGGGGTAATGGCATCATTTGTCACACACACACACTCACACACACACACACATATATATATATATAGGGAAGTAATAAGGGGAAGCTAGTATTAAAGGTATGGGAACATGATAAAAATGTAAGAGTTTTACCATGGGATGATATCTATTTACACAAATCATACCTCGGATAAGTGAAAAGCCAAAGAAGCCAAATAAGTTACAAATAACCTTTACAATAAGATATCATTCCCAATATATTGTATTCATAACAAATTTTCATAGGAAAGAATTTAAATATACATATACAAACTACTACAAAAAAGTTCCTTCTCAATGAATGTTAGAGTGGTGGAGGATGTGAGGGCCTCGCGATGATGAGTGGATATATCAGGTTGTTGGGGATGGAAACAATATCTTGATGAGCTAACAAAAGCATTATATTCGCTACTTACAAGGATCTCTTATATATAGAAAATAGTTGACTAGATGTTTGATCACTACTTCAAGCATGTTTTTGGTAACATAGTTGCAATTGCAACATTGGAAAACCATCTGAGCCCTTTGTTTCATAGAACACATGTGCTAAATTCGTGTCTTGACAATTGGATATATGACAAAAAATAAGGTTAGAACACAGACTCGTTGTTTGAACAAGAACTGAACTACGTGAATGGGAACCCTTCATGTTTCATAAGAACTGAACCATCATATAAAGCCTCTTAATACTTAAAAACAAAGGGAATATATCAAATAATAATCAAATTACCTTCGCATCCTCAGGTTTAAGATAATATCCCACATATCTGAAAAATGATGACAAGAACAATAAAAAGTAACTAAAAGCATAAGTGATTACATGGAAAAAGGGTGTGTGAAACCATATCAAAATAACTCAGCTCAACAACATAAATGGAATGTCACAACTTTAAAAAGTAATACACTGTGATAGTATCACACTCTCTCCCAAATTTAGGGTGGGATAGGCACGAATCTCTAAGAAAAATAAAAAATATTTCTAATGAACAAGAAATATCATGGGTTTAAGAGTTGAATTTAGTTCGTCAATGACTAAGAAAAAAGAAGATCTTAAAAAGGAAAGGATCAAATCCAAAAATGAAACTTATTAAAAAATCAAAGTATCATTCCTCTATATGGTCACCAATATTGTTGACACACGAAGCCCTCCTAGGGAAAGGAGAGGTCTCCTTAGATCTCAACACCTAATCTAGAACAAAACTCCCAAGCACATATTAATCTCTTTATCTTTTATTATCATTAAACCATAAATATAAGGGGAAATATGGATATACCTTAGCTCGTTTACTAACATTGTCCTCAATTTTGCATATCAATGGGAATTCTCAAGTGTGATCTTGGAACTACCTGACATGATGGAGAAAGACAAGGTATTCAACTTCTCTATAGGATTGAAACCTTGGGCACGTAATGTAGTGAAGAGGAAAAAGATCAAAACTCTAAAAGAATCATTTGCTACACTTGATCGGTTGGTAGAACATTAAGATGAAGGGACCAAAGAGAGAAAGAAGAAGTTTGATAAATCGAAGGAGAAATCTACAAAGGAGGAGAATTCAAGATCGAATGACAAGTGGAAGATGAAGAAGCATCTGAAATGTTGGTTGCACAAAGAGAACCACACAATGAAAAATTGTCCTTCTAGACATATGGTGGTTGCAGCAACACAAACTGATGGAAATAAGAAGAAAGGGGAACCAACAATTAGGGTGATGCAATTTTTGGGAGCTGTAGTGGCCACAAAGGTTGTTCCACAATGGGATCCTGAGAGTAACAAATTGTAGTATGTTAGCATGAAGGTTGGGTCAGGTACTTTATATAGTATGGTGGAAAATGGTGTGGCCCATAAATTCATCAGGGAGGAAGTTGCGAGGAAAGTTGGATTAAAGTTCTAACCAATCCAAGCTAGTCTTAAAGGAGTGAAATATCCACTAGATAAAGTCATCGATATCGCAGGAAATGTGGATGTGAATATTGTTGAGTGGTCAGGAAAGATCGACTACACAATTATGCAGATGGATGACTTTGAGAAAATATTGGATCTGGAATTTTTGAAACAACGAAGGCTATGGTGGTGCCACATATGAAGAAGTTGTACATTTATGAAAAATGGGATGGTGAACCTTTGGGGGCACCAACCGTGGTAGCTATTATAGGTAGATGTAAATTGAGAACGATGAATGTTGAGGACATTGTCTACTACAGAGACAAAACTCGTGGAGTAGTCACAAGCTATTAGAGCATTGACTAATTGATCTAGAATTTATCCAGGATAAAGAATGAAAGGTATTACAGACTCATGTGCATGGATGTGCCTATGTTACTTATGCAATGGATCGATAAGATTGCTAGAATACGTAGACACTGAGGCAATCAGAGAAAACATAACAACCAAACATGTAAACAAAAGAAGTTTAATAAGGAGTTCACCCAATGCTCCTAGGCTACGTCTCCTGGTCCAACCTTTCATTGGTGACCTCTCTATTATGTTTTCAAGTAGAGTTTTACAATAATGATCTCGATTCAAGTCTCACTAATAGAATGAAGTTAGTAGGAATGGAGTGCACAGAATCTCCTAACTGAACTTGACCTTTAAGGGTCACAGTAGTATGACAGGTGTATGCCAAGGAGCTTGCTTGAATCTCTCAAGCCTTCAATGGAGTACACAAACTCTCTGACTCTCTCTAGCTCTGTCTGGTTTGATGCTTCCTTAAGGTCAGCTAGGCTTCTACTCTCTGTTCTCTGCTATTGGCTTTCTGCATCTCTGTGTGTTGCTCCCTGTCTTCTGCTTCTGTCAGTTCATGGCTTTAAAGCCAGTCTGCTCTTCGACTGCTCATTTTCACTTCCCAAATCACAGTGGCAATAAAAATAAGACAAACATACACAACACATACAAAATCCCAAAACCATAACACACAAATTCCAATCTGGGCTACGTCCACCAGAACAGAGGCATCAACAATCTTATTATTCAACAGGAAATTACAACAATTATTAATTCTTCACACATACTCTCAGCTCACCCTATTTTTCCTACACTCTCTCAATCCTCTACAGGATTACTTTTCTCATAGCTGGAGTATAAAACTGAACCATAAATTCCCTCACAACAAATATAGGATGCATTAACTCCTCCTCAAAAAATATTGGAGCTAATATAGCAACTAATCCTATTGTTGTCACATACATGAGTTTTTCTCCTAAATTAATTAACAAAAAAATCTCAATAGAGTTCTGGTTTCCTTTCTTTTGTCAGTTCAAATTCCTCTGCTCTGTGTCATCATCATTGGGCAATGCCTCACAGGGGGTGGCCACCTATTTTCTAACAAACTAGGTGTCAGATTCCCTCAATAATACTCGAATGGTCGTTAAATCTATTTTCTTCAAGATCGTCTATGAACATGAATCATTTGCCAACTCATCATCCACATCAGATGTCAAATCCTTGTCATCTTGCTTTTTGACCTGTCAAATCCAGTCAGTCATGGGGATGTATCTCCACCATCGATCTGGACCCCCTAGATCCTATGGTTGTCCTTCATATCAGAAGGACAAGTCGCATGATATTTACCCATCCGATGCGGGCGATTTTCTCTCTCTTCTGCTGGACATGTGTCACTCGATGTGTGGCATTGGGTGGGACTCAATCAAAACTGCTTACCACCTTAAAGCCTTTTTATATCCTACTGGTTTTGGGGAATCCGTGCTACGGAACCGAAACAATTACTTTTCTGAATTTTATAGCATTTTTTGGTTCGAGTGTTCTGAAGCTTTCCTTCATTGAGGGGGATGCCCTGCAATACACGATTAGCTCTAATCTGTATCAGAATCCACCTCTGTTCCTTGATCTGGCCTCTGGTTTTACCAATTTCATGCCATTGCGATTTACCATGGGCCAATGGTCTACGCGCTTGATCGAGGGTCCTCGTTGCTCTACTCTAGCCACAAGTGCAATTGTTATGAGGATTCCTTTTGATAACTTCGATCTTTTCTAGGACTTGAATCTTTTAACATAATTGAAATAGTCATGAAAACTTAGAGAGTTTTAGGATCCAATTTGGATCATGGCCTTCCCATTGAAAAATCTTTTGGACCACCAAAACTTGGTTTTCTTTCAAGCATCAATCAAGTGAGGGTATTGCTTCCTTGCTTGCTCAATTTCTATCCATTTTTCACTGCTTAGATTTGAACCTTCGAGTCCGATCGTGAGGTAATGAACGTCACCTCTACGTGTAGTTCTTACCTTCCTGTCCAAAACTGCATCTTCCTGCAACTCATTAAGATATTCAGGTAATAGATCATCAATAGAAGGCAATTGATTTTTCTCTGTGGGATCTTCAATTAATGAAGGTTCAAATAGTCTCAAGCTGTCTGCATTAACAATTGAGTAAATGTGCATGTAAGCTGGTATATCAAGGTGAAAATCATTCTCACCAATTTTCTCAAGTATCTTGAAAGGTCCATACCTTATTGGTGTCAGCTTCTTACCTTCACCTTGTATCCTTTCTTTGCTGATATACAACCAGACATGGTCACCAACTTGGAAATTATGCTCCATCTGATGCTTGTGATGCATTGCCTTGTACTTGGCTTGGCTCTTTTCCAGTTTTTCCTATACTACTTGGTGAATCTGTTGGAGTTGTTCAATGAAATTGGTTGCCTTGTCCACATCACTATGTCCATCAACTGCTATGTCTTTACCAAAGACAAAATCCAAGGGAGACCTTGGTGTGAAACCAAAACATGTCTCAAAAGGAGATCTATGTGTAGAAGAATGTTTAGCTCGGTTGTAAGCATGCTGCAAATAGCATAAATGTTCATCCTGAAGTTTGGGATGCTTGCTGCAATAGCCTCTGAGCAACTGGATCACTGTCCTGTTGACCACTTCTATTTGGCCATCTGTTTGTGGATGAAAAGCTATGCTTTTCTTCAGCCTGGTTTCCATCAATTCCCACAATCTTGACCAAAATTTCCCAACAAATTTGGTATCTTGATTAGATATTATGGAAGTGGGTAATCCAAAATGAACCCATACATGTTGAAAGAACAACTTTGCAGTTTGTTCAGATGTAATCTGTTTGTTATAAGGTATTAAAATACACATTTTACTGAACCTATCCACAACAACATATAAATAGTCATGACCTTTCCTAGATTTAGGCAGCCCTCCAACAATGTCCATGGCAACACTTTTCCAAGGATGAGAAGGAACTGGTAGTGGAGTGTACAAGCCTAGTTTTCTATTGTTGGGCTTGATTTTATCACACATGGTACACCCTCTTACACATCTAGAAACTGTCTCATTCATTTTCAGCCAATAACAAAATCTTTGCAGCTGTGCAATCATTTTACTTACACTAAAGTGACCTGATATTAGAGAAGTGTGTGCTTCTCAAATTATCTTTGCTCTTTCGGTTTGTGGAATGCATAGGTTCCCACAATGATACAAGAGTCGGTCCTTAATATGCTAATCCAATTCTTCTACTCGTTTTCCTTGACTTAAAGTTGCATATACATCTTTAAAATATATATCTTGAGCATATTGTTTAATCTGGCTCTCATGCAATACAGAATTATGCTGAAGTATAGTAGATGCATTTATAATTGGTCTAGATAACATATCTACAACTTTATTGTGTATGCCTTTTTTATATCTGATGACTAAATTAAACTATTGTAGAAAACCCATCCATCTATAGTGTCTTGATTGCTGCAACTTAGTTTGGGAATGTAGGTATTGAAGTGGTTGATGATCAGTATTTATAACTATCTCTTTGCACATGAAGTAATGTTTCCACTTTTTCACACTCTGTACTAATGCATACAATTCTTTATCATATGTAGGATAGTTAACTACTGCAAAATTAAATGTCTCAGAATGATAACATATGGGTTTACCGTGCTGCACCAACACTGCTCCCATGGCATAGTCACTAGCATCTGTTTCAAGCTCAAATGGTCTATGAAGATCGGGCAATGCGAGTACTAGTGCTGTACTAATCTTTTCTTTAAAGGTGTCGAAGGCTTTCTGCTATTTTTCCTCCCCACTGAAACACCTTGTTCAATCTTGTTAAAGCATGTAAGAGAGCCGCAGTTAAGGAAAAGTTAGAAATAAAATTTCTCCAATATTGTGCTGCTCCTAAGAAGCTTCTAACCTTTGTAGCAGATTTGGGTTTAGGCCAGTTTACAATGACTGCAACCTTAGAGGGATATTTCTTCAATTCACCACCCTCTACTATATGTCACAAATAATTCAAAGATGTTTTGCCAAATTCACATTTTGAGAGTTTAACATAAAGTTTTTCTCTTTTCAAAACATCTAGTGTCTGCTTAACATGTTTTAAATGTTCTTCCCAAGTTTTTCTAAATATAAGAATGTCATCTAGATATACAATAACAAAATCATCAAGAAAAGGTCTTAGTACATCATTCATTACTCTCATGAAAGTAGCAGTAGCATTAGCTAAGCCAAAAGGCATAACCATCCACTCATACAATCCCTGCTTTGTTTTGAAAGTAGTTTTTCATGCATCTTGTTCTACAACCTTGACCTGATGATAGCCACTATGAAAGTATAACTTGGAAAAATAAATAGCTTCTTTTAACTGATCTAATAGATCATCTATGCAAGGAAGGGGATAACGATTTTTGATCGTTATCTTATTCAGTGCTCGGTAATCAATGCACATTCTCCATGAGCCATCTTTCTTTTTCACCAAAACAATTGGAGACCAACATGGTGATGTGCTAGGTCTGATGAACCCCTTCTCAAGCAACTCCTGTACCTGCCTCTTGATTTCTACATTCTCTAAAGCGGATGACCTTTTATACCTATGGCTGCAATTGTTGCTTCATCTCTTGAGTCTAACCCCAAATCTTTTTGAATAGTTGCAGTAGCCCTCTTCTTCTTACCCTCGAACTTCTTAGGTTTCAACTCTGGATGTAGAATCTAGCAGTGTTCATCATCATGCCCATCCTTCTTACAATGAGTGCACGAGGACTTGCTCTTCTATACAATGTTTATCTTCCTCTCTTTCCATTTATGTTTTCTTTTCTCCTTATTTTTGCTTGCAGTGGGTTGGGATGATCCCCCAACTTCTGGGTTCCCATTCTTACCTCTAGCTTCTAGATGTGTAGCCTAAACAGATACCTCATCTATGCTAGTGGGATTAAACATGAGGACAGTGTGCCTCATGTAGCTGTGTAGACCACCTATGTACTTCAACAAAGTCTCAGGTGAGTCTAAAGAGATTCCTAGAATCAAAGCTCTTTTCCTAAATTCTTAAGTGTAGCCTTGTACGCTTTTCCCTTTTAGTTGTCGAAGAGTTTGCCAGCTCATCATGGCTTCTACATGTAGGCTTGTGTCCTGCCTTCCCACCATACTAAGGCAGTGCCTCCGAGGCATAGGCTGGCCAACTAAATATTACTCTTGTCTGAGTCAATGCTTTGCACTCACAATAAACATCAATCTTTCTGATCCAATTATCCAACTTCTTTGCATTCTACTCTCCATCATATATTGGTAAATCAAATTTAACATCTAATTTAATCAAAGATGTCTTCTTTTTGTGTTCAGGGCTATTACGAAGCGTGAGGAATTTTTCTTCACACCCTAAATTTGGGAGACAGTTAGCTACTCTCACATTGTATTACCTTTTATTGTGACATT
>Ga0068628_1001362_pt1 | contig 10055 bp, 10 predicted proteins | sample InSIn2gowninarea_FD_77431 | JGI IMG/M metagenome (GOLD analysis project Ga0068628, IMG submission 77431) | Clean room microbial communities from NASA Spacecraft Assembly Facility at Jet Propulsion Laboratory, Pasadena, California, USA -... ... | reverse complement strand
GAAATAGATACAACGGATGTAATCTAATCTTATTTTATTATTTCCATTATCATTTTATAATATTCCTTTGGAGGCCCTTTTTAGACCTCAAGTGTCTTTTGAACCATTTGAGAAGTGGGGCAAGGACTTCATTGGCCCTACTAATCCCCCATTTGGATAGAAGAGGTACATCATTATGTGCATAGACTATTTGACCAAGTGGGTTGAATTGAAAGTAGTAAAGGAAAAATTAGAGAAAAATGTTGTTGAGTTCTTAAGGGAAAATATCTTCTACAAATTTTGTTTTCCAAGAGAACTCGTGATAGACCAAGGATCCTAGTTCACTTCCAATGTCCTAGAGGGGATTCTATTTTGTGGCTAATTGTCCCACCAACCCCACTAATCCATCTTCTAGTCAAGGAATTAACATTCACTCTGTCTACCCTACTCGTAATTCTGAAGTTGGTAACCTTTCACCAGCTAGGCCTGAACATGAAATATGTATCGTCAGCTTCGGGTCGTCTGTCCCATCACCTGTCGGTTTGCAAAAGCCATTGGGTTTATTTCGGGAGTAATAAGTGTTCCATATTCTCAAAATAAGAAAAAGACCACCCCATAGGAGTAGTGGTCTCATCTGTTGAAGAAGTGGTTCTCACCACTCTTGAAGAACTAGCAAACACTTTAGAAAGGGAAGACGAACCTCCACTCTTTCAAGGAGGAGAAGGAGGAAACCCTTTACTCTCAAGTTCAACTTCCAGTGGGATAGGTTGAGAGGAAGAAAGTGAAGAAGAAGAGAAACCATCAAATTCGGAAGGGGAAGAAAAGGACAATGAAGAAGAAGACATGGTAGAGAAAAATATGGATTGGATGACTCAGGGCCCACTAGAACTTTCGGGTGTCCTGCACAAGATGTTGAGGCACGTGGAGAAGCTGTTGACGAAATATGACCCTGATAAGATAGTGAAGGTTGAAGACCACCTGGACAACTTTTACCTACATATGAAAACACTTGATGTATGTTACGCAGATGTTGCATGTAGACTTTTTCCATGTACCTTGGATGGTAGAGACGTTGTATGGGAACACAACCTTCCTCCAAACTGCATCCATCAGTCGAGGGCCTTCAAAAGAATATTTATTAAGAAATTTTTTGAAGATAAGACCCATGTAATGATATTGAAGGAGTTGGATACTCTTAAGATGGAGCAGAAGGAAAAAGTTAAATATTTCAATCAGAGCTTCAATCACATCTTGAAAAAGTTTTCGGACGACACAAAACCTCATGACTCCTTCACCATAGACTACTACTCTTTCACCTTTTTGAGAAGTATTGCATAGTTTGTAAAGTGAGTTGCAAGACCAACATTGATAGAAAACTATGAAGAGGCTATTGTCATTGCGAAAGACTTGTGTGCTATTAGAGTCATCACAGATGATGAACCCACAAAGGACTCCAAGGATACAGGTAAGATATCTTAGGTCTCTCTAATAAAGGCTAAGGAAAGGGAATCGAATGATATTGAAATCCTTACTCGTCTCATCAATTCCCTAACCACCGAAATGTCTGAAATCAAACAAAGGACAAGCGAGACTACCGTGAGCACTATGCCCCTCAATTTTATGCTTAGAAGGAACGCAACTTCTGGCAATAACAACAATCATCTGGAAAAATCTGCGTAGAGTTCCAATGTGGTGTTGAATATTGAAATAATTGGCATGGATTCGTACTGCACATTTCATAATGAGAATCATTTGGAGAAGACATGCCCACATTGGAACTAGATTATGAGCAGAATAGTTGTGCGTTTTTTTCATTCAGTCAGGTTGAGGAGCAGGCTAAGCCAGATGAAGAGAAGGAAGAAGTTGTTGTAGTTGATGAAGCTCCAAGTACTAGACATGCAGTGAACATGTACCATTGTGTTCTTGCAACCCATAAAAGTATTGTCGAGAAGCAGCTTCTGAGTGATCATTCGACCTAGAAGCAAATTAACCAACATAAATTGAGAATTCAAGGGCCGAAAACTGTGATTGAGGTCCTGAAACATAAATTCAAAGAAAAATTGTTAATAAAAATCAATCCTCCTGCTAACTCAACACAAAACACTCACAGCAAGTTTAGGAAAGTAGTTTCAACGAAAAGTGTTTCTGACAATAGTAAAGACAGAACCATCCCTCTGGAAACCAAAAGCCCAGTTCCATCCCTAGACACCTTAGTTAGTCTTCACGTTGTATATTATAACATTGTAGAGGATATGAAGAAGGTTATTGAAAACATCTCCCTGTTTGAGCTTACAAACATCACGAGCCAGCTAGACATCCTTCTATGGTCACTTGGACAAACCTCTATCGGTAATTCTACCTCTTCGGACAATGGATCTAGTAAGTCTCATGAAGCTCTCACATATGTACTCAATGCACTTAGGATGGATGCGAACACACTCTACCCACCATTCCTATTAACATTTGAAATCTTCAACTTCAATGTAGACAATTTCTTGGTCGATTCCGGTGCATCGGTGAATGTAATGCCACTATATGTGGCCAATAATATCAATGCTAAATGGGACACGATCGATGCACAAATTATTTAGCTGGACATAACTCACATCTGGGAAATTAGTGAACCCAGGGATGTCATCATCGAGTTATCATCTGACTACTGAGTTCACCAATGTATCAATATAGTGATTGTGGACATTCTTGAATCATATGGAGTGTTACTAGGAAGAGACTGGTCAAGCAATCATCAAGTATACTTTTCCACATACTAGCAACACTTATGGCTTCTATATAGGGGCTGGAACAATCAGATCTGAGTAGAGTCAAAGAGATACATGAAGCACACGGCAACTCCATTTAATAGGCATAACAATTCAATTACTTTCATATAACTTTTAATTGGCAATTATTTCTCGAAACACAGTTGGGGTGTTATCTTATAGAGCCATCCCCAATTCCACCAGATGCATAGTTGGATCTCCTTCTATGTCCAGTTGGTGATAATGAAATTTGTACAGTTAGTAGTAGTGGTAGTAGCAGTAGTAGTACTATTACAGTGAGCATTCCTTGTTCATATGATATGTGGACAATTTACTTTAACGAATCCAAGACACAGGAGGGCTTTGGAATTGGTTGTGTTTTAATAGACCCACTCCTGAGAAAACACTTGATCTCTAGTCACTTGGAATTCGAGTGCACGAATAACACTGTAGACTATGAAGCCCTCATCTTGGTCTTACAGAAGGCCATTGACCTCAAAGTTGTTGTTCTGAAATTGGTAGGTGACTTTGAAATCATGGTGCGTCAGGTACATAACACTATATGTTGTGTTTCACCTCATCTTAAGAGTTATCAACAAGAAGTATGGTGACTCATATCTCACTTCCAAGATTTTAATATTATTTTAGTACCAAGAATGCATAATGTAGCTACAGATGCCTTGGAAAATGTAGCTACTAGGATGTTACCTTTAAGGGATGGTTTTTCTATTGAAATTTTCTATAAACCATTCGTCCTAGATAACATAACTAAATTATGGATTTTTTATGACAACCAACAAATATTTTACTTTATGGCGAACACTGACGTATTCAAATATGTAGCAATTGATGAGGACGAGCACGAATAGACACTAAAGGATGCAACCATTGTGAGCAGAGGCAACCTCATCACTCAGGGTGTGGTATCACTTGAAAAATTGTATGATATACAGAACCAATCTTGGGGATCTATGAATGAAAATACCCACAATTTTACATTGTCACATGAGAAAATCAACTTGGGAACTGAGAAAGATCTAAAATATGTCAATATCGGTACTTGTTACACACCACAAGAGAGAACAACCTTCATCCACTTATTCAAGCAGTACCGTGATTTCTTTGCGTGGACATATGATGATCTCAAGACATATAACATACGAATAATCCAGCATGTGAGACCAATCAAGGAAGGGGCGAAGTCATTTTAGTGGAAGCTAAGGAAATTTCATCCAACGCTTGAGCCCCTCATACAAAAGGAGTTGAAAAAATTGTTGGATGCTGAGATCATTTACAAGGTGTGACATTCAACGTGGGTATCAAACTTAGTCCATGTGAGAAAGAAGTCCGGGGAGATTTGTCTGTGTGTATATTTTCACAATGTCAATTGCACCTTCGAGAAGGACAATTACCCAGTGCCATCCATGGAGAAACTATTGCAAACAATATCTGGGGCTGAAATGTTTTCTTTTCTCGATGGATTTTCTGGTTACAACCAGGTTCTAGTAGTAGAGCTTGACAGACTAAAAACTTCATTTGGGAAGAAGTGGGGCACATTCACATTTCGACAAATGTGGTTTGGGATAGTCAATGTTAGTGCAACATTATAATGTGTGATGGGAATTTCCTTTCATGGACTTATTGGATAGAGCGTAGTGGTCTACCTTGATGACGTGACAGTATTTTCCAAACAAAGGACATACCACCAATGTCATTTGAAGAATATTTTTCAGCGATGAAGAAAATACAGGATATCCTTGAATCCCAAGAAGAGTATATTTGTAGTGTTCGAAGCTAATCTCTTGTGAAACATCATTTCTAAATGTGGGATCAAGGTGGACCTAGACAAGGCCAGAACTACTACATAGATTCCACACCCAGTGAACAAGAAATCCATGCAATATGTGTTGGGAAAGATCAACTTCCTCTGAAAGTTCATATTTGAATATGACTAGATTATTAAACTGATACACGAGATTATCAAGAAGGACATATTCTATAAATTGGATAAGAGGGAAAAGGACATGTTTTCCCATATTAAGAAATCTATAGTAGAAGCAACTATGTCGTACAACCTAGGCTTCAGTAAACACTTCTTGCTCTACACCTTTTCTTCCGATACTTCTCTTGTTTTTTTGCTATATCAAAAGGATGAGTTGAACAATGAATGACCTATCTCATTCAAGAGTGTCTCTGCAAGGACCAAAGATCAACTACCCAGTCGTGGAGAAATAGGCTTATGCAATATACAAGGTGGTAAAGCACTTCAAACCCTATCTGTTAAAAAATTGTTCTATTATCTTTGTTCCACACCGAGCAGTCAAATCAATTCTTGTTCAGCAAGAGATGAGTGAAAGAAGGGCAAACTAGATGACCGAATTACAGGAAAATGACCTTGACATCAAGCCAGTTCACACAATCAATGGTCATGGTCTTTGAAAATTAGTAGGAGAAGAATTCAATGAAAAAGAGGAAGAAGAAGTGTTCATAGGATGGGAGCAAGATATTGACATGTACAACATTGAGAAACCCTCCCCCACCTCAGACATAAAATCTTGGTATGCGGATGTGCACCAATACCTTGAGCACAACACCATGCCCTCTCACTTCTCTATATAGTAGAAGAGGGCACTCTGACTCAAAGAATTGTCAAATTGGTTGGTGCATGGGGTACTGTTCAAAAAGAACCACAATGGAATATTTCTCAGGCGTTTGGAGGCACATGATTTAGAAAAGGTGTTACATTATCTCCATGACAGACCAACCAGGGGACACTTCGTAGGAAACACTACATCGCATAAGGTTATGCAGGATGGATTTTACTGGTGTACATTATTCAAGGATGCTCATTCCTATGCCTACAAGTGTCCAGTTTGTCAAAGGTTGCCGACAAAAATCAGAAGTCAGCAGCCCTGCTGTAGCCTATGACAATGGAAGAACCTTTTCAATAGTGGGGTTTGGATATCATTGGGGAAATTTTCCCACACTCATCGAAGCAGCACTAGCATATATTAACTAATACAGATATCTCACGTGTTGGAAAAAGGAAGTTCCACTAAAATAGGTGAATGATTAGGAAGTCATCAACTTTCTACAGCAGAACATCATCTCCAAGTTTGACGTTCCTACATCTCTTGTTTTTGACAACGCAACACATTTCTCATCGTTAATACTTTATGATTTTTCATTGGAAAATGGTATTATCTTGAAACATTGTGCTAATTATTATCCTCAGGGGAATGGTCTTGCTAAATCCACAAAATAGAACCTCATTTGTATCATCAAAAATACCATATTCTCTCAATAGCAAAACTAGTAGTCTTCTTTGGTGAATGCCTTATCACCTGACCTAGTCATGCCTAAAACTTCTCTGAACACCTCACCTTACATCCTGGTATATGAAAAGGAAGCCATCCTTCAACCAAACATCTGATTTCCCAATCTCCAATTATCCGAAGAATCCCAAGGAAAGCCATGTCTTTTATCTCAGTGTAGGATGGACACTTTGCACAAGCTACAGGAAGAAACGTTGAAAGCCAAAGAAAAACTTTCACTTCACCAGATTCATATCAAGAGGTGTTTTGATATAAATTTTGTAGGGAAGAATAGCTTTAGTGTGGGAGACTTAGTCTTGAAGTGGGACAAATCCCATGAGGACAAAGGAAAACACACTAAGTTGCAGTCCCTGTGGATTGGTCCTTATAGAGTCCATGAAAAGCCTGGCCAGCACATATATCATCTTCAATCACTTGATGGGAAGATTGACTCTCTCCCTGTCAATGGCCAAGACTTAAAGAAATATTTTCAATGAAGATCTAGGATTGCATCCCGCACTATGTACATAATATTTCGATTTTTTTTTGTTTATGCCTTTGCTTTAGTTTTTTATTGTTTTCTTCTATGAATAATTTTTGTTCCTGACTGTGGGTCGACCTCTAAGTGTGTTTGTGGATGAAGTTCGAAGAGTCTTGTGGAACTAAAACGCTTGAATAGCTTTACATCCATCTTCTTGTGTTGGTTATATTTTTGGATGATGAAGTTTTGACGGAAAATACAATCCATCTGTAAGCAAAGTTTTAGTCCAACCATGAACCCGTGTCTAGTCTGGAAACTTCATGCCTATACTCAGTTTTCTTCTTTGGTGTTTTCAAGCCTATCCAACTAGTATAAATGGAGAAGGGGAAAAAAATCCTAAATCATAGGTCTTTATATGCTTATCTAAAGGAACAACCCCTCCTGCTCTCAATAAGTCGGGATCCCTCTTTCGCCCCAAAATAAATAATTGTCAATGCACAATTATGTTTAAATAAATAAATAAAGACAAAAGAAGAGAAAGGATTCATGTGCAGAGAGGTGAAGAAAGCAACTCCACAGGTGTATTATCTAGGCTTGATGGCAGTGGAGAAATGTTTTTGTTCCTACATGACTCTGCCGAGGTACAGTATAGGTCTGCTAGCAACGGAGAACCACGAGAGAGGAAAAACTATACCTTGAAAATCTTAAGCTTGCGAGCTAAAATACCCTTCCCAACTTGAATCATTGTGATTATGATGAATCTTATGTTGTGTTCAATTGAGAAGGTATAGATGGGGCCATGTATGCCCATGTTGGTGAATCCAAATTAATCTTCATGATGAATCAATACTCCCTAAACAACCAAGGCCCTGCACAGAAGAAAATAACCAAGACAGAGAAGTTGGAATTCAACCAATGTGTCACAAAGTGTTGTAGTGGTTGCAACACCCTCCAAAATTTTGGCTTTCACTCAAATTTTGGAGCCTTCCTTGGTATTTTCCTTTATTGTTGCAAACATTTAAGCCCATTTCACAGGCTTTCCCAAGTTCTTTGAACCCTTTTTCTTGTTTGACTAATTGTCGTATTTTGGCATGTTCAACTTATGTCATGTTTACGAACCTTTTCTGGTGGTTTCAAAGGTTGGTATTTTTGTATACGAGTTGTCCTAGTCATGTAAACACCTGTTGCACTCATACAAAAAGTCTTAAGCATTGTCGAACAAGTGTTGTCACGGTCATCCAAAGGTCCATCTCAAGTGTCACACATGTCACTTCTTGTCATGAGACAGTCACACCGAGCGTAATGCTTTACCTTATTATTCCGGTGGTCTATGTTGTCATGTCATCGAAGAATGCTAAGTGTGTAACACATATTTCATTAAAATTGGAAAAATTATATTACAAATACATCATTAGAATTGATTTTTTTTTGTTATTTTGAAATTCTAGATCCACTATTTAATTCCAAATTTAATGGAATATGTGTTGTGTGATCTTAGTTCAAGTTTGTCATGAGTCTATCTACCTCCCACACTTAGCCATTTGGAAAATATTCATGACTAGGCAACTCAACTTCACCAGTCCCCTACTGAACTATGAACTGTGTAGTCTCGTCCCTCATTGATGTGACCATGCTACCTAGAACTAAAAAATGCATAGTCACTACCCTCTAGGGTAGTTTTACTGTGCAATTCCAGAGCCCAACAACCTTCCTTGATCCCAGAATTGCTCAGTTATTCCTCCTAGTCTAATTTGAACTGCACAGTTCGCACTTTCATTCCTCAATATTTTCCCTTGCCTTCTAGAGCCCCACAATGCACTGAGAGACTAGCTCCCCTCGACCTCTATAACTACACAAATGTTTCCTCCAGTTCCCTCCCTCAGCCAGATCTCAATGACATCAAGAAATGTGGAGATTTGTCCTCCAGGCCTCTCTATTTCCCAATCCCTCTTGCCTCTGAATATTGCACAAAATTGACCTCCCAAGATCTCATCATGCACTAGCCACTTCTTGCTTGAACTACGCAATCCTGACTCTCAGTGACCTCTGCAAAAAATTTCTCCCTAGTGGGGACTGTGCTAATAATTTCCTCAGTCAAGCATAAGTTGTGCTCTGTGCAATCTCAGTGATCAAGCTCTCTCCCTATCACTTATAACTGCACAATGCACAGTTATTGGGCCCTCTCTGTTAGCTTATCACTTTTCTTGGGCTCAGTTCTTGCATAATAATTTATCATCTTAGGATAGGGAGTTTTCATATTGATGTCATCCCATCATGAGTGAATTGCAGGAATAGGTACACTATCAATTCATGGCGAGATGATGAAGGAGAAGAATGAGGGAAGCATGCCTAAGACTCACTTGTAGATGAATGAATGAGTTGACCTACACACAACAATATAAGGGAACACAAGTGTGCAACCACCTTCCAAGACCAAAGATCCTTGAATACCTTGCATCATAAAGTTATATGGAGGAGAGGAGAAATCATATCCAGGAACACATCTATCACTCAACAACAATAGCGGCTTGACAATACCACAACATCAAGCTATTCCATGTCAGCAGTGTCATGTCAAGTCATGTCATGAGTTTTCATATGCCACATCATTATTTTGCGCCATGTATATTGTAAATAAAATGAATTGTAAAGTGGAAGTTGTTGGCTTGATGGGGCCTCACCCAAGTTCAGTGTTAATTAGCCAAACAAATCCCTACACTCCTGGCCCTTTTGGTATCATCTTACAACGCGGACCGAAGTCTCACCCGAAGCAGTGTGGGGGGATGCTAGAACCAAGCTTCCGCACCCTGAGATGGTTGTGATATCATTTTATTCCCTCTATCCATGCCTTCATGAAAGGGTACGATTAACCTTTGCGCAACCCTAGCTTTCTGCTCAAGTACCTTCGCACTTCTATGGCAGCTTGCCATGCATATTCCCCAATTAATCTAAGTGACTTTCTTATCTTATTGAATAATTATAGTTAACCCCACATAAATAGATAACCGTAATTGCATTCAGTTATCTAATGTAATTGCATTCATTCGCACATAATATAAGAATAATAAAGGACATTCATACATAACATATCAAGATGCATCAACAAAACAATGACACTGAAATAGCAGAATTTTTCTCTTTATTGATATCTTCCAAGTGTTTACAAACTTTATCCACCCTGCGCACACAGCTGCAGCGATCTGCACACTCAGTTGCAGACCTCTACCCTAGGCCTTTGTGCACTCAGCTGCAGAGCCTCTACCTACACTACGACCTAAGACTTAGACTGCTTACTTTAGAGCTATGACTCTCTTACATCATTCCTCGTTCTAACTACTTTGAGCTTAGCTCTTTTTATACAATCCCATGGTCCGCAGATGATGGGATGATCTCTTACAGCCGAATTTACTTTACAAACTAAGGGTGGACAACCCTTTATGACTTATGACACCTTCGCCCTTCACGGCCACGAAATGTAGAGTCTTTACAATTTTATTACAAAATTTGACTCAAACATGGGAT
>Ga0068628_1001357_pt1 | contig 10075 bp, 10 predicted proteins | sample InSIn2gowninarea_FD_77431 | JGI IMG/M metagenome (GOLD analysis project Ga0068628, IMG submission 77431) | Clean room microbial communities from NASA Spacecraft Assembly Facility at Jet Propulsion Laboratory, Pasadena, California, USA -... ... | reverse complement strand
TTGTTTATTCAGTGTATTTTTTATCACTATTAATCAACATAAATGAATTAGTATGATTTTGCGACTATATTAAAAAAATATAATATAATATTCATGTTCATCTAATATGAAAATGCATCTGAATCATGTAAAGTCTCATAAATTAATTACAACATAAAAAATTTCAAGTATACTCATAAATAATTTGAACCACAAATTTTATTATCTGAAATGTCATGTATTACAATATAAGTTTCCAACTGAATATTGACTCAACTACAATTTAAATATCAATATCATTTAATCACTTAAAAACATTCCCACTGTGTTTCCAATGCATTGCACATATGTCTCTCTACCTTTCAAACCATTCAATGGTTTCCCTCCAAAAATTGTGTAACTAATAGCATCCACCATTCGAGAGTCATGCTGAGTGATGAGCACGAGTATTACAACAAGAATGTCACAACTCTTGGGGCTACCAACTTTACTTCATCAACCCGGGGTTCGTACAAACTTGGAGGTGACAGTGTTGTATACACATTAGATGAAATGGTCTACTCTTGTCACTTTTCAACCAGGGCAATAGACCATTAGGGATTTTCAAACCAATCTTCTATTGGCTAGAAGGAGCCTAACTACCAAATGAAAAAGGGAAAATTATCCTTAATGCAAAAGAAGGAGTGTTGCCTATTCTCGGAAATGAAATACCGACTTGGAAGATGTTATAAAGTGACATGAAATCATCTAGCTACACATTTACACATTGTTCTTGCAAAAGAAACCTAGTTTAGCCTTGTTTATAATATGTGATGATCTAGACTAACTGAGCATGGAACCTGATCTAAGAAGTATTATGATTGCTGCATGCATGTGCTAATTTAGAAATTGCAGAAAAAACTTTTTTTGATGTTTAGTTTTATGAATGCAAATGTTAATTTTCACTTGTTATTTGGCAAGGGAGATAGGTATGGAGGGAAAGGTATGGACTAGTCTCAAGGGTATGGAAGCCAAGTGGAGGCCTAATCTAAGTTCAGGTGGATTTTTTTCTAAATTCAAGCTTAAAACATGCTACTACAGGGTTTCCTATAGTACTATAGGATGTCCTAGTTCTACTATAGGGTGCCTTGTTTTACTATAGGAAACGGGCCAAAATATTAGAAGATGGTAGGAAAGGTAGAATGAAGTGTGGAAAAGGTGTCTGAGGGGAAATAAGGCATGGAGGAGGTGAACATTATCCAAGGCTCAATCAGATGCTTCAAGATGGTTGGATTTCCTCAATGGAAAATGACAACTTTGCTTACAAAACAAGAATTTGGATTTAGGGTTTGGTGGACCTTGGCAGCATGGGTGTATAGGAATTGGATGAGGTGAATGAGATGAGGTCTCCCTACAAATGAGAAGCTCCTTTAACAACATACACTCTTGTCTTAATTTATGCACAAATTCATCTATACATGGAAAATATTTTTTGAATGGATAAAAACAAAGTTATTATTAGCTAATGGCTAAGTTCATGAATGTAAGTGCTTTTAAACCATAGCGAAACTTAAGAGATCAAAATGTGAAATTGAAAATAATTCTAAGAAACTTAAAGACAATGATCTAGTCACCAAGAAACCCTAGATTATGTACTAATCAAACAAGAAATTTGTTTTTGGGTTGTTTGAATGGAACCCTCAAGTCATGATCCTATGAGGAAGATGAGGTGAAAGCCACTCTCACAAGATTTTCCAAAGTGTTTACTGTCACTGTGACACCACTGATCTAACTATCCACAAATGGAAGCAAACTAATTAATCACCCAAATACTTGCAGATTAACAAAATCAAAATCACTTCAACAACTAACTATGAATGTAATCTAAGCATACATGTACAAAAAGAGGAACCTCTTCTACTAGGGTTGAGCCCTAACCCAAGATATTCAACCCTCTAAGTCAACTCAATGCTAGATCAAGGGAATGCTTCACATATTCATTAGAATATAAAAAATACATAAGAGTTATCAGTCACAATGTCTTAGCTCGAAAATGCCTCTTGGCTACAACAAACAAATTCCAATCCTAATGAGGTTGTAGGCCTTCTTATTTATCCAACTAAAGCTACCAACAACTTCCTTAAATTTAGGGAGTTTTGGCTCCCAACTTGAGATCAATTGGTCTTCAAGTATCACTGGCGTGGCTACCAATGACCTTATTGGCTTGGTTGCTTGTAACTCTGAGCTGATGAGATCTGGTGGAGAAATTTTCGAGTGAGTGAGGAGTTAAGGAGGGAGATCCAATCCCCTAAAATCCCTCTTGTTTGTCTAATTCGAGTTCCAGCACTTTAATTAGCCAAAATTTTCTTCAAAACCTGCAATTAATGCACATTAGACCACAAGACATGACATCTCATCGTTACCCTTCTCACTAAGAAAAATATAACAAAACATGTAAATAAATGCGAGAAAATTTGATTTTAATAAGATGGAGAGTGGCATTAAGGTCCATATAATTTACCCATTTATTAGCCTCATCATCACCCCCATACTAAAAGTGTTGCTCATCCTCTAAGAAACTCAATCTATGTCCATGTCTTTCATTGCTTTGGTGGCCTCCCTGACATTCCACGATTTTGTTTCTATATCCTCCTCTTGTGGATAAAATCATGCATGCTTCTCTATTTCCTCCCACTGTTTTCTTTCTTCTTCTTCCTTTCTCCCTTATAACATACCCAAGAGAAATGGGGGACTAAGTTTCAAGCCAATCCAGTTGACTTTGAGTCTCTGCAGTGCCTTCTTATGTAGTGGGGAACTTTCTAGCGCATCCCTCATTATTTCAACTTTACGCTGTAGGTTAAGGTGCTCCATATCCTTTGATGTGCTTTCTGGCTTTCATCCCCTAGCAATCTCAAGGTTTCCTCAAAATGAGTGACTGATTTCTCTTGTGTAGCTACATATCTTGGTGCAAGCTGGGGATCATTGGTGATGAGGTTGTGGGTGCTAATGAAAACCATAGAATTTCTATGTTCTTCTCTAATGTAAAGGGGCTTTGTTTCTTCTCTTTCCAAGACTCTTTTTACTTCCTTAGCCATGGCCTTCTCATGACCCATCCATGATGCTAAGGCCATCAGTTGTAAGTGCCCCAGCTTTGGATTGGGGTCCCACACATTCAAGTCTGTTAAGGCCAAGTTATGCAGGCAAAATTAATATATCTTGGCCCTATCCTCCAAGGTTCTTTAGTCACAGAGCTCAATGAAATTCTTATAGTCTTGGAAAGGCATAGTCCCTCATTATGCTAGGGTTTTTATCTGAAATTGTAACCATTGTTCTTTGAGGTACAAGGCATATGATTTTATTGGCATCTTGCACTCGAGTGCCTCCATGGAGAGACTTGCCATAGTTTCCAATTGGCTCTCTTTTTCCCGTACTTGCTTCCTTAGCCATGTGTTCTCAGCCTCTAGTTGAGATTTCATCACTCTTTCCCTATCTCTTATCTCACTCAACTCTATGCCCATCTCTAGCAACTTTTCCTCATATGGCCCACATCCTATACACTTTTTGATTTAGCAATTTGCATCAATGTGTCCTTGCTCTCTCCTTTTCAAGCTCAAAGAATAGAGGGATGGAAAAATTTTGTGGTATTACTCTGCCTCCCTCAATGCATCTATAATAGGAGTTGAGATTTGGTTGTGGGCTAGGTTTCTATAGCTCTTGGTACTCTACTTTTACTTTCTTTGAAGTATCTATCTCCCCATGTACTTGTGTTGTTTCTTCCTTTCCTTTCCTTTATCCTTGTTGTCCTTCCTACTCCTGTTTTTGTGTTTCCTATAGTTTTGATAGAGTTTCCTGTAGGACTATTTGTGTTTCCTGTAGGAGGCTTTCCCTTTTTGAAAAGAGGTCAAAATTTCTTTAATTTGTTTTGATGAGGTTGACCTGGTGATAGGCCTCCTAACATAGGTGATTGGTGACCTTGGGGAAGCCTGTTTTGATGTGCCCTCTTCACCTTTCAATCCCGGGGAGACTAGTTTTTTTTTTTTTTTTTGCTCTTGGTGAGTCTCCAATGATTATAGGAGTCTTGGTAGGTGTTTGAGGTCTCCCTTGTTTTATCCTAGTGCTCCTCCTTGTTCTGAAGTACATGGAAGTCTACCTTTGCCTCTTTCATGTTGATTTTATAGAAGCATTTAGAACAGTCAAGGCAGAAGCTACCTCCTTCTCTATGGGCTTAGGAGACACTCTTGGGGATTCCTCTCCTTCCTTGCTATGTATTTCAATACTTGATTCATCCTTTTTTCTTCTTCCCTACTGTCATTTTCTTCCTCTGCTTCATTTATCTCTGCTTCCTCCTCTTTCCTCTGGTTCCTCTTCTTCTTCCCCATGCTCCTCTTCTTCAAGCCCTTCTTCCACTCTTTTAGGCTCTTCTTGCTCTTCTTGTTTTGTTTCTTCTTCCTCTTCCTCACCACCAGAAGTTGGGTCTCTTTCATACTCAATGGCTTGAATTAAATCTTCTCTGTTCATGTCTACAAATGTTGTCCACATAATAGGGATTCTTAATTGACATATGGAATCTTCTAGAATGAGCTTGACTAGTCCATGTTGTGTCATTTGTTGATGCTTCCCTTCTTGTACCTTGATTCTCATGTTTATCATTCATTGAAATAAAACATAGGGCACACTAAGTCTTCTATGAGGAGGTAACTCTTCTCCAAATCTTAGCTCATGGAGGAGTCTAAACTGGTAACCATAGACTATACTGAGCCTTCCCTCACAAGAAATATACTTGAGAATGTGATAGCTTACTTCATTCAAAGGATATGGAATGCTCTCCCTTCTAATCCCATTTTTGTCCTCAATTGGTTCCTCATATTCCAAGAAAAAGTTCTTCTTAGAAAGAGTACTGCTAGCTAATTAACCTCTTTTCTCCATTGTAAACCTAGAGGAAGTGTAGTAATTATGCTAATGATTTCAGGGGTAATTGTTACTAACAATCCTCTCACTATAGCAGAGGCATTGACTCTTGCTTAAGGTATGAGTGACATTGAAAATTCCCTAGCTACATGAACATCGTATCCCTTAATTAGCTCAAAGAATCCCAACCATTGTTTCCTTGTAAAGATTTCTACCATAGGAGGATGTTTATGTATTCTAGTTGTTCTAGTGAGCTCCTTTCTCTTGAAACCCCCTATCATATTCTCTCTTTGTCAATTTGATTGTATGAAATTTGGTGGCTATATCTTAAGATCTTTCCCAGGTGAATGAGGGCTTAGAGTTTAGGAGTGTGAGGACTACAATTCTCCCTTTAGTGTACCCAGTCCTCCACACAATTCTGCCTACCTCTATGTGCATTGTAATTACTAAAAGAAATGAAAATTTCTTTCATTTTCCTCCTTTCGAATGAAAGCATAGAGGATATGGAACCTACCTTTCACTGCAATGCATTGGTTGAGGAGAATTCTTGAATAGTTGGGCCCCAGGCACCCCCTCATAGCATTTTTGACAATTATCACATTTTCCTATAATTTTTCTATAGGTGCTCACAGTAGGATGGTTGAGAATAGCTTTCCTCATTGTTTCTTGTAGTTTCCTTACGTTTCTTATAAGTGCTCACTATAGGATGGTTGAGACTAGCTTTCTCCTTTGATGGCTCCTCCAGGTGGTCCCAGCTCTCAAAATCTCAAAATGAACGATGTATTTCATGAAAGTTAGGGAATGTTTCTATTTATGGTCAATTTCATTTAGTGATGTGCTTGTTGGTTGGCTGAGTACGTAATTTCTCCTTTTGGACCGTTGGCTCACTACTATTTATCATGCAACCCTTTCTCGTAATCATCACCCACTCCTATACGACATAACTCAACCACTTTTCCAATTTATTCCCTTTGATGTGACCTTGCCACATGTTCGTTTGACTAACACTTTAACTTTTTTTTATCAGGTTGAGGGTGGCCAAGTTAACTAGCCACCTTCAGCTTATAAAACCAACTTTATCATATTCCTACATTTTTAATCATATTCATTTTTAGGAGAGAGTGTGGATGAGTTGACATAACTATGGCTTCCTTTTCTTTGTTGATGCATGCTACAGGGTGACTCTATTGTGCTGCTTATGGTTCAGGTACATCTTCTCTTTTGCCCTTGTTTTGTTGATTTTATTCCTCTAATAGGTTGTCTTCTTGTTGTGATGTGCAGGTGTTGGCCTATTTTGTTTTAGCTGAGCTTTGGAGAGGTGCCATAGTGCCTGCAGGTGTGTTTATACTCTTCCAATGCATGGGTGGTGAAGGATGAGCCTGGAGATTGTTGTTGTTTCAATATAGGTTGTTATAGGGTTACCTCTAGTACTACATGAAATCCTGTAGCTACCTCTTTTTGAATTTATTTGGTCTTTCTTTTACTTGGAGAGTGAATAGATGTTGAAGTAGGAGTGGAAGGTGTGGCCATTGAGTGGTAGGTGAGGTGGGTTACTAGTGGTGTGGCCATTTGATTTTCTCTATTTCCTCTCTTTTTTTTTCTTCTTTTTTTTTTCTATTTTTTCTTCTTCTCTAAGTGGATTTGTTGATGGATGAAATGGTCATGAAATGGTGTTGGTTGAGATGTGGTGAATTCAATGGCCTTCTTTTTCAACCCAAAATAGGCCTGCATCATGATTTCATCGGAATTGCTTTCCTGTAGATTTTCAGGACTTCCTGTAGTACTACAGGAAACTCCTATAGTAACCACAGGAAATCTTGTAGAAGTCACAAAATTGCCTGAAAATTGGATTTTTTATGGTTGGAGATGAGTATGGGTGAATGAAACACGAGGGTCATGGAGGAGATCAAATGAAAAAAGGAAAAATGGGGTTTTTCATGGGTTGATGCCCTCTACTTTTTGTGTCCATTATTTTCTTCACAACCTGCAAAAGCCAGAACTATTATGAGCGGGCAGGTTTGAGGTCCCTACCATTATTTTTGTGTTTTTTTCTCTCTTTTTTTTTTTTGAAATATAAAAAAGTTGCCTCAAAGGAGGTTTTCATCCTGGTCGCCTGCCCTAGGCCCCAAAGGAGGTTTTCACCTAGGGTCTTTTATTTTTCTATTTTTCCTTTTTTTGTTTAACCCTTGGGCTACCTCAAGGAGGTTTTCAACACAAAAGTGAGCCTCAGGTGCCTCATGGAGGTTTTCACCTAGGTATCTTATTGTTTTTTTCCTTTTTTCTTTTTCAAATATTCAACAGTATTCAAGAATTTGGTGAGGTGGAATTTGAGACTCCTTCAATCACCATTATTGCCTTACTGATACTACTTATGAAATCCTCCTTTGACAAAGGATTTTTGTAGGTTTTCAATCTATACCCATTGAAAAGAAAGGGGATACCTTCTTCATCAATGGTTCTTATCTGAACAACCCCATTGTCATGGGAATTTTCTATCACATATGGGCCCAACCATCTGGTCATCAACTTTCCTTTCAAATCCTTGAACTTGGAGTCATATAGCATAGCCCAATCACCTTCTTGAAACAATTTGTGTCTAATATTTTTTTCATGCCAAACATTCCTTTCTACTTGAGTCACCTCTGTGTGCAGGAGACCCTACATCTTGAATTCATCTAACCCATTGAGTTGGAGCAGCCCCTCTTGTTGTGCCCTTGTAACATCTAGATCCAATTTTGTTTCCATCCTTAAAGTGTTATTCTCAAACTCAATGGAGAACAGAGCCTTATTCCCATAGACCAAATCATAAGGGGTGAAGCTAGTGGTTGTCTTCCAAGTTGTATTATAGGCCCAAGTGGCCTCCACTAGTCTGCCAACCCAATTCTTCCTGCTATTGCTCACCACCTTTGTCAGAATGATTTCCAATTCTCTATTGGTAACTTCTACTTGTCCATTGGCCTGAGGGTGATAAGGAATGGACTTCCTGTGCTTGATCTTATGTTGGATTAACATATTCTCAATCATGTGTGAGGTGAATTGAGTGCCCTGATCAGTGACTAACTCTTTAGGCTATCCAAACTTGTAAAACACATCCTCCCTCAAGAACTCAACCACTTTATCTTTTGTGGCTACCTTGACAGCTTTAGTTTCAACCCACTTTGTTAAGTAGTTAGTGCACACAATGATGTAATTTTTTGGTCCTGATGGAGGATCAATGGGCCCAATGAAATTCGTCCCCCACTTGTCAAATGGCTTAAAAGTCACTTGAGGTTGCAAAGGAATTTCATCCCAAGGAGTAGGTTTCCCCGTTCTTTGGCACTGTTCATGTTGGCTGGTATATCTTCTTGCATCTTGGTGGAGAGTGGGACAATAGTAGCCAACATGTAGTACCTTGAAGTTTGTCCTTTTGGCTGCAAAGTGACCTCCACAAGGCCCATCATGATAGGCCAAAAGGATGTCAAAAAATTCCTCCTCCCTGACACATCTTCTCAGAATTTGATCTAGGCCCAACTTGAAGAGATTGCCCCTAATCCAAGTGAATGGGGCACTTTTCCTTATAATTCTTCTCTTTTCCTTAGAGGACAGATTTGGAGGGAATTGTGCAACTACTAAGTAGTTAGCTATGTCAGAAAACCATGAAGAGATAATTGAAATGGAAAATAAATACTCATCTGGTAGCTAGTCATCAACGATTCCTTCCTCACCTAGAAGAAAATCCAATCTGGACAAAAAATATACAACTACATTTTCTCTGCCAGGCTTATCAATGATAGTTAGATCAAACTGCTGTAACAAAAGAAACCATCTAATAGTTTGAGTATTCACATCAAGTTTTTTCATTATATATTTAATAACAACATGGTCAGTATGTACAAAGGTCTGGTAACCAGTAATTCAATGTCTAAATTTATTCAAGGAATGGACAACATCTAGGAGCTCCTTTTCAGTCACAATGTATTTCAACTCAGCTTTGGATAGATTTTTGTTGATGAAGTAAATGTCATAAGGTAGCTTGTCATCTATCTGGCCCAAAGTTTCTCCTATATCTTTGTCAGAGGCATCAACATGGATGTGGAAAGGAAGAGCCCAATTTGGGCCACGGAGTATAGATGTAGTAATCAACTTGTCCTTTAGGGTTTCTAAGGCCTCTTGGAAGCTTTCTAACCATAGAAATTAAGAGTCCTTGGCCAATATTCCAAATGAATATGAGGCTACCTTGCTTAAGTATTTTATGAATCTCTTATAGTATCCAACTAATCCTAAGAACTTCTGACATCCCTCTACTTTTGAGGAGTAGGGACCCTCTTTATGATAGTTATCTTATTTGGGTCTACTTGTAGTCGTTCCTAGGATATTGAGTTACCTATAATAGTCCTTGCAGTCATCAATAATTCACACTCCTCAGGACTAAGGGATAAGTTCATTTCAATGCATTTGTTTAATAATTTTCCCAATTTAGAGAGAGCCTCTAGGAAATCACACCCATAAGGGGTGAAATCATCCATATAAATTTCCATAGAGTCATGGACTAGCGCTGCAAAGATGATCAAGACTTCCCTCTGAAAAGTGGCAAGGGCATTTCACAACCCAAAAGGAACGACCCTATAAGAAAAGGTACCTAGGGATAAGTGAAGGTGGTTTTATCCTGGTCCTCTGGGATAATCTAGATCTGATTGTAACCACTGAATCCATCGAGGAAAGATAAGAACTTATTTCCTACGAGACCATCTAATACCTAGTCAATGAAAGGTAGAGAGAAATGGTCCTTTTTTGTGGATTTGTTTATCTCTCTATAATCCACACAGATCCTCCACTTCCCATTTTTCTTTGGAACCAAAACTAGATGAGACACCCACTCACTATCTGAGATGGGGTAAATGAACCTTGGATCCAACAACTTCTATAGCTCTTCTTTGACTATATCCTTGAGGGTTGGGTTCATTCTCCTCTAAGATTGGCACACTGGCTTGTAGCCTTCCTTGATGTAAATGTGGTGAGTACACACCGAAGGGTGCACTCCCTTCATTTCCTTGTAACTCCAGGAAAAGGCGTCTAGATTATTTCTTAGCATGTCACATAAATCCCCTTCCTGATGTAGAGAGAGAAGGGTTAATTTTCAATGTTATTTCTAGGCCAAATTCTATCATCTTGACATGAGTAGGGATTGAGTCAGAAAGGCACATACCAGTCCAAGGATTATCTTCATCTT
>Ga0068628_1001352_pt1 | contig 10083 bp, 8 predicted proteins | sample InSIn2gowninarea_FD_77431 | JGI IMG/M metagenome (GOLD analysis project Ga0068628, IMG submission 77431) | Clean room microbial communities from NASA Spacecraft Assembly Facility at Jet Propulsion Laboratory, Pasadena, California, USA -... ... | reverse complement strand
TTACAGCGAAGCTTTGCAATGGCAACCAAAATTAGGCACGCAATGGCTGATTTTTGACCGTGACAGCCTATCTCTAGTCAATCGCGGCGAAACTGATGCTTGGTATCAATGGCACTTTAGCAACGGCTACGTGGACTCTAGCGGGACAATAGTTGCGGGGGTAGTGCGATACGAAGATTTTGAGACAGACCAGTATCTCAAAGAAGTTGCAACCGGGGAAACTCATACCACTGCTAAAAGTACGTTATGGCAAGTACATCTACACCCCGATCAGGGTGTAATAGCCAACAAACAAATTGTAGATCGTCATTGCGAATTTCCTATAGTTCCCCCCCAGCAAGTAGGACACGGTGAAAGTGCTACCTACTTATCGGTATATCGCCAAGGGACAGATCCTAGTCAAGAACTATTGGGAGCGATCGCGCGTTTCGACCCTAAAACTGATACGCTAACCGTTGCGGATATGGGAGAAAATCACTATCCTACAGAGCCAATATTTGCCCCAAACCCTGAAAACCCAGACAATGGATGGATAATTACCGTTGTCTACGATGGCAATACAGATACAAGTGAAGTTTGGGTTTTAGATAGCGAAGGCTTGGATAGAGAACCTATTTGCAGACTAAGTTTACCTAACGTTATTCCGCCAGGTTTTCATGGTACATGGCAGCCTGCGTAAAGTTTAATGAGGATTTTGCTTAATAATGTCGCGTCTTGGCGCTGTACTCAGGGAAAATGTACTTGCGCCTTGACGCTCTGTAATCTTTAAATAAAGAACAAAATTTATGGCTTACTATTGGTTTAAAGCATTTCATCTTGTCGGCATTGTTGCTTGGTTTGGCGGATTATTTTATCTAGTGCGTATTTTTATTTATCACGTTGAGGCAGGCGAACGACCAGAACCTGCAAAAACGATCCTCAGACAGCAGTATGAAATAATGGAGAAACGCGCTTACAGCATCATTGCTACACCAGCAATGTTTCTGACAATTGCGATGGCGATTGGACTTGTCACGACAGAACCCGATGTTCTCAAACAAGGTTGGCTGCATATTAAGTTGGGGTTTGTGGTGCTTTTGCTTGGCTATCATCACTACTGCAAACGGCTGATGAAGCAACTAGAAAAAAATGAATGCAATTGGAGCGGTCAACAATTGCGGGCATTCAATGAAGCGCCTACTATATTGCTAGTGGCGATCGTGATGTTGGCTATTTTTAAAGACAATCTACCTACAGACCTTACAGCTTGGGTAATTTTTGCGATGATTATTGCTATGGCAGCAACAATTCAGCTTTACGCTAGAAAGCGCCGCTTAGATAAAGAAAGGGTACTTGCAGAAATACCCCAAGAATAAGCAATAATCGATTACTAGCCAAGGGTTTACGCTCTTGGCTTGATTATTAAGATCGCTAAATGTGAAAACTGACACAATTTTCTATCAACTATTTCAAACATTTCCTGCTGCATTCTTTGAACTCATCGAGCAACCAGATTTAGCAAATAGTGGTTATGAACTTACCTCTACAGAAATCAAGCAACTAGCTTTTAGAATTGATGGCTTATTTGTACCGAGGGAAGACTCTACAAACGAGCCGATTTACTTTGCAGAAGTACAGTTTCAAGCAGATAAAAAAATTTATCATCGCTTGTTTGGGGAAATTTTCTTATATCTTTCGAGGTGCGATCGCCCTAACGACTGGCGAGCCGTAGTAGTGTTTAAAAGCAGAAGCCTAGATCCTGGCAACCTCCCGCAATTTGTTGAATTGCTGACAAGCCAAAGAGTAAGGCGAATTTATTTAGACGAACTAGGTGAAGTTTCCGGGCAATCAATCGGGGTTGGTATAGTTAAATTAGTAGTAGAAACAAAGAAAAAAGCCGCTAATTTAGCTAGAGAGCTATTTAATCGTGCTAACCAGGAAATTGTTGACCAATCCCTAAGAAAGGGAGTTTTAGAATTAATTGAGAGAATAACACTGTACAAGTTACCAGAACTGACACCCAAGGAACTAGAAGCTATGTTTGGGCTAGACGAATTAAAGAAAACTCGATATTTTCAAGAAGTTACCGAAGAAGCTAGACAGGAAGGTTTGAAGCAAGGAAAACAAGAAGCTATCCCTAACTTGTTAAAGCTTGGTTTAAGCGTGGAACAAGTAGCGGGGGCGTTAAACTTGCCTGTAGAACAAGTTAGGCAAATAGCCGCGCGATCGCCTAATGAATAAGGCATGAATTTATAGATTAACCATAGATTAACCTCCCCTTTGCCTAAGCATGATAACAGTCTACTAAGGTATTGACGTGTATAGAAAAAGTCTATAAAACAATATGACTGTATCGCGTCGCCAGTTTTTCACTTTCGTAGGCGCTGGAGCTTCTTGTGCGGTTCTTGCTGCTCCCTTAAAAGCACTTTATTCTAGAGAAGCTTCGGGTAAAAAGGTCTTTGGTAAAGGTTATGGTGCGCTGCAAAAAGATCCTAATGGGTTATTAGATTTGCCTAAAGGGTTTCAATATCGAGCCTTTTCTAGAACTGGCGATAGGATGAGCGATCGCAATCCTGTCCCCGGAAATCATGATGGCATGGCGGCGTTTAAAGGGGCTATTGGTACGACAATTTTAGTTCGCAATCATGAACTTAGCCCTAGTTCTAGCACACCAGTTATAGCGCCAAACAATAAAAAATACGATCCTCTCTCTGGTGGCGGTACAACTAATTTAATTGTGGGTGCAAACCGAGAACTAATTAAAGATTATGCAACTTTAGCTGGGACGTATCGCAACTGTGCAGGTGGTGCAACTCCTTGGGGTTCGTGGATTAGTTGCGAAGAAAATACTTCGACTCCTGACACCAATACACCAAACGATCCTGATAATGTTTCTAAGCTTCACGGGTATAACTTTGAAGTTCCAGCCAGTGCTACAGAACTTGTAGATCCTATGCCCCTTGTAAGTATGGGACGGTTTAACCACGAAGCGATCGCCGTAGATCCGCGAACGGGAATTGTTTATCAAACCGAAGACCGAGGCGATAGTTTATTTTATCGGTTTATTCCCAAAAAACCCGGAGTTTTACAGGCGGGAGGAGTTTTAGAGGCTTTAAAAATTAAAGATAAACCTCAAGCTAATACTAAAACAGGTTTTAAGGTAGGCGATCGCCTACAAGTTGAGTGGGTAAAAATTGAAGACGTAAACCCCGTTCTCGATACCGTAAGAGTTGAAGGCTTTAGTAAGGGAGCGGCGCAATTTTCTCGTGGCGAAGGAATAGCTTACAGCAATGGTGAATTGTACTTTACCTGCACTAATGGCGGTGCGGCGGGAAAAGGTCAAGTTTGGCGGTATATTCCTGGTAGAAATTCCACTGACGGCGGTACTATCGAGCTATTTGTCGAGCCAAACGATGCAACCGTGTTAGAAAACCCCGATAACATTATTGTTTCGCCTTTTGGAGATATATTTCTCTGCGAAGATGGCGATGGGACAGATTATATAGTTGGAGTTAATTCTAAAGGAGAACTCTATAAGTTTGCTCGTAATCCTTTTAACGATTCGGAATTTTGTGGGGTTTGCTTTTCCCCTGATGGTCAAACAATGTTCCTCAATATTCAAGATCCTGGAATTACTTTTGCTATTTGGGGAGATTGGAGAAACAAAGCTTAGTTAGGTCTTTTATTTTTACTGCGCGGTACTAAACCATTCAGTTATCCCATCAGAAATTGCCCTGGCTAACTTTTGCTGTTCTTGCGAATTAGTAATCCACTCAAATTCGGTGGGATTAATCATAAAACCTAGTTCTAACAACACCGACGGCGCAGTAGTAGGACGAGTTAAGGCTAAGTTATTCCAATACACTCCATAGGAAGGACGAGCCAGCTTTTTAACTAAATAATTGTGCATAAATAAAGCTAAACTATGCGCCTGGGCGTTGTACCAAAAAGCTGCTATTCCTTTAGTGTTGATAGCATCGCCGTTATCGGGTAAAGCATTGTAATGGATAGAAACAGCGATCGCCGGATCTAGCTTATCAATCATTGTGACGCGATCGCCTAGTCCCACATCAATATCTGCTTCCCGCGTCATATATACTGTTGCGCCTTTAGCGATTAAATGCGATCGCACCAATTTAGACATCAACAAATTAATATCTTTTTCGGGATAACCTGTCGGGCCTTTTGAGCCTAATTCCTTCCCACCATGACCGGGATCGAGCAGTATTTTAATCCCCTTGAGAGGCTGTGTAGCAGAGGTGGGAAACACCTTAGTATCGAGTCCCCTTGTCCCCCCTTCTCTTTTTGGTGGATGGCGCAAAGTTAAAACCAAGCTTGTACCGTCGTATCTAAGCTTATATCCCCACTGTTGATCAACTTTGAGGTTAAAGGTATATTGCACCTGTTTGGGGGCTATCTGTTGCCAATCTAGGCGAGAAATTAGCGGGTCATCATCTAAGCGGATAATGTCAGTTTCGGCAGTGGTATTGTAGAGCGTTAAGGTAAAAGATTTGTCCCCTTGTTGGACGCTTATAGGTACGGGTACTTGCAAAGGAAACACAACTTCGGTTGCGCCTAGGACTTGTCTGGCGCGGACGCTGCGAATAATTGACTTAGGCGGCGTTGCACCTTTTAAAATCCGTACTTCTTTACTATTAATCCAGCCGCCGTAATCTAAACGTAACCATTCTCCCTCTTTGGCGGTAATCGTTGCTTGCGTACCTTTGGGTAAAGGAGTAAGCCGGGAATTATCGGTACTCGCACCCGTCCGCGCTACGCCCGATTCGGCTGTAACTTCAGCAACTTCTAGCTGTAAGGGAGAAAGAATATTTATTTTACCTGTGCCTAGCTGCTTAGTTGTTTTACCATCAACTGTTAACTGAAACTCTGGTACGCCTAAACTAGCTGGTTGCAAAGCCGTAGTACAGCCTGCGTATTTCCCAGCTACGAATTCTGTAAAGGGTCGATTTTGTTGCGTCAGTGCGGCAGAATTAGGCGGTAATTGGATGTTTTGCGCTTGGGGAAGTAAAGCAATATTTTGATTTGCTAAATTGACACTAACTTTGGCGTTGGGAGCAGCCGTTGCGCCGAAACAAATAAGTTCTCCGGGAAGAACTGCTATATCTACTGATGGTGTTAAGGAATTGGAAGCAAAAGCTAGTCCTTTTGGTGGTGCTTGGACTGTAGATAAACGTTTAACTTTAATTTCTAAGCGCTGGTTTTGGTAGCTTAAAGTAAATGAATTATCTCCCTCTTTTAAAGGGAAACTGGGGGCAAAATGTCCCGCCGGACTGCGTTTGATAGGTTTGCCGTTTACTAATACTACGCCTTGGGGCGCTGTACCAATCAAAAATATTTGGTTAGCAGTAGTTTGATGCTCGGTGGGTGGATACACTACCGTTAAAGCTTGTTGTGCTAACGCTGGGGATGTAATTATTACTGTCCCTAAACTGCCAAGGAGTAAAAGTTTTCTCACGCCAAAATAGTAATAGATATTTATGATATTGCCATTGATGAGATTACTTTTCCCGCCAAAAGCTAACAGCGAGTATTGTGGCACAATTAACGGGGTGGATTTCTATAATTGTTTTTACGGCTAAAATTATATGACTAAATTTGTGTTTGTTACTGGTGGCGTAGTCTCCAGTATTGGAAAAGGCATTGTAGCGGCGAGTTTGGGTAGGTTATTAAAATCGCGGGATTACTCGGTATCTATCCTTAAACTCGATCCTTATATTAACGTCGATCCTGGTACTATGAGTCCCTTTCAGCATGGGGAAGTATTTGTTACCGACGATGGCGCGGAGACAGATTTAGACTTAGGACATTACGAACGATTTACCGATACTCCTATGTCGCGGCTTAATAGTGTAACTACAGGCTCAATTTATCAAGCCGTATTAAACAAAGAGCGACGCGGCGAGTATATGGGGGGTACAGTCCAAGTAATTCCCCATATTACGACAGAAATAAAAGACCGCATTCAAAGAGTTGCCCATAATACCAACCCTGACGTTGTAATTACCGAAATTGGCGGGACGGTAGGCGATATTGAATCGTTACCTTTTTTAGAAGCAATCCGTCAGTTTCGTAAAGATGTGGGGCGACAAAACGTGTTGTATATGCACGTTACCTTAGTTCCTTGGATTCCTTCGGCGGGGGAAATGAAAACTAAACCAACCCAACATTCTGTTAAAGAATTGCGTTCAATTGGCATTCAACCAGATATTTTAGTTTGTAGATGCGATCGCCCGTTACCTGTGGGCTTAAAGTTAAAAATGTCAGAGTTTTGCGATGTCCCTGTAGAATGCGTCATTACATCCCAAGATGCCATCAGTATCTATGAAGTACCGTTAATGCTAGAACGGGAAGGTCTAGCCGAGCAAGCAATAGAACTACTCCACCTCGAACACCGTCAACCAAACCTAACACAATGGCAAAATATAGTTGACCATCTTTATCGCCCAACTCACAAGATAGAAATCGGCATTGTCGGTAAGTACGTGCAATTAAACGATGCCTATTTATCTGTTACTGAAGCCTTGCGCCATGCAGCTTTAGCGACAGGAGGCGACTTGCAATTGCGGTGGATAAATTCGGAAGACTTAGAAACTAATGAAGCAACCAAGTATCTAGAAGGAATTGATGGGCTTGTAGTACCGGGAGGTTTCGGGATTCGGGGTGTAGATGGTAAAATTGCGGCGGTGAAGTACGCCAGAGAATTACAAATTCCATTTTTGGGTTTATGTTTGGGTATGCAATGCGCGGTAGTAGAGTGGGCGCGAAACCTTGCTGACCTAAAAGACGCTAATAGTGCGGAATTTGACCCAACTGGCACTCATCCGGTCATTAACCTATTACCCGAACAGCAAGACGTGGTAGATTTGGGCGGTACTATGCGTTTAGGTCTGTATCCTTGTCGCATTGAGCCAAATACTTTAGCTCATAAACTCTACGGAAAAGAAGTAATTTACGAACGCCATCGCCACCGCTACGAGTTTAACAATGCCTACCGCAACTTACTTTTAGAGTCGGGCTACGTTATTAGCGGGACTTCTCCTGATGGTCGATTGGTAGAAATTATCGAGTTACCCAATCATCCATTTTTTATTGCTAGTCAATTTCACCCAGAGTTTAAATCAAGACCTAGTGCGCCTCATCCTTTGTTTAGTGGCTTTATTGAGGCGGCGACAGCGCGTTTAGCACCCCCACCCTTGCAAATCCATACCCCGGTTGAGGTATAGGTGTAGAGACGTTGCAATGCAACGTCTCTATAATACCAATGACCACGCCAATTTAGCCGCGCCCACCATTCCCGCAGAATTACCTAATTGCGCCCGTAGTATTTGTAAACCTTCACGGGAACTCGGCAAAACCCGGCGTTCAATCTCTGATTGCATCGCCGGGAAGAAAAAATCAAAACTAGCACATACTCCACCGCCAATTGCGATCGCTTCTGGTGTTAAAACATAAATTAAGCTGGCAAGTCCTGCGCCTAAATCTTTGCCGTATGCTTGCCAGAATTTTAATGATTTTTCGTCACCAGAAATCGCTAGTTCGCCCAATTCGTGAGGTTCTAAACCTGTACGGCGGCGAATAGCTGATACTGAAGCATATTGTTCTAAAGAACCTTGATTGCCACTATTACACGTTGGCCCATCGGGGTTTAAAGTAATTAGTCCTAATTCTCCCGCCGCGCCGCGATGTCCGGTAAATAATTTACCATCAAGAATAATTGCCCCACCTACTCCCGTACCAAGGGTAATTAAAATCAAGTTTTGAAACTGCTTACCTGCGCCTAGCCAATATTCGCCCAAACCCGCGCAATTAGCATCGTTAGCTAAAAAAGTTGGCAAGTTTAATTTAGCTTCTAGTAAGTCTGCTAAAGGTACATCGTGCCAGTTAGCTAGATTAATCGCTACTATTGCAATGCGTCCTGTACCGTCAACCGGGCCTGGTGTACCAATTCCAATCGCTTTACTATCGCCTTGGGGGTCAATAATTGGCATCGCATTTACAATCGTGTCTACAACGGCGGCGGGTGTAGAAGGTTGGGGAGTAGGTACGCTTACAGACTGCAAGCAATTACCATCGGCGGTAAACCGTCCTAATTTAATTGCCGTACCACCTAAGTCAATCCCAATTACTTGCGATGTATCAACATTACCCATATTGTTCATTAAGGTACAAAATTACTATTTTCTTTCCGCAACCGGGGATTGATAAAATCATTTAACCCCTCACCCACCAAAGATAAACCGACAACCATTAAAGTCATCGCCAACCCCGGAAACAGCGCCGTCCACCAAATCCCTGTAGGTAAAGCTTCTAATGCTTGGCGCAAATCGTGACCCCATTCGGGTACTTGTTCGGGCAATCCTAACCCCAAAAAGCCCAAACCACCAAGAGTTAAAATCGCATCGGCGGCATTTAAAGTAAATAATACTGGCACGCTGGCAATTACATTCAAAAACAAATAGCGCGACAACACCCGCCAAGTAGAAGCACCCATCGATTGCGCGGCTTCAATAAAAAGCTCAGTTTTAACGCTGACCGTATGATTGCGAACAACTCGATAATATTGGGGTATATATGCAATACTAATTGCGATCGCCGCATTTAATATCCCCCTACCGACTACAAACGCCAAAGTCACCGATAGCAGTAACCCCGGCAACGTATAGATAGTATCCATCAAAAATAGTAATATGCGATCGAGCCTGCCGCCAATATAGCCGCTTACCAAACCCAAAGGAACGCCAATTACAACACTTAGGACTGTTGCCAAAATCACCACTTGCAAAGCGGCTTGAGTCCCGAATAAAGTTCGGGAAAACACATCGTAACCTTGCTGGCTAGTCCCAAAAAAATGATTTAATGAAGGCGGTTCGTGAATCGGATTAACTAGCGACTGGGAAGGGTTTTGCAACCATCCCCAACCTTGAAACACCGAACCAAATAAAGCTATAACTAAAAAAAATAGGCTGATAACTAAGCCTATAAGCATCAATCGCTGAGAAACACTCGGACGCGCCACCGAGGAGAAAATTTGAGGTAGCTTGCGTTTGGTAGCAGTCATAAATTAAATTGCAGTAAAATTTGCGGCGAGTGCGTGACGCAAATATACAGGATTTGGGAAGCAAATTCAATCTGCCTAATCTATAGGAAAAACTAGGAAATGGGGGGTCTGCCCCCCAAACCCAACGGCAACAAAGCGGGAAGCAGAGCTACACCGCTTTTTGCCTCCCCATCAGGGGACGAGTTGCCTCCCCCAAACCCCCTGCAAAAGGGTCATATGTGTGGGTGTGCAAGTTCTTATGCAGGTTCCGAGATTACAAATAACTTTCTACTAATTGACGGTACTGGCTTTTTGGCTTAATTCCTTTAGATTCGGTCAACAATTCCTTATTTTTGAATAACTGAATTGTTGGCGTACCATTAACTCCCGCATTTTCGGCAATATCTCGGTCTTTTTCAATGTCAATTTCTACAAAGTGAATCCGACCATCAAATTCATCTACAACCTTATTCAAAATCGGCTTCAAGGTATGACAAGGGCCGCAACCAGGGGAAACGTATTTAACTATTAACAAGCGATCGCTATCATGGAATAATTTACGCAAAGCATAACCTCCTTCATGGCGTGTAGCCTGTACGTCAAACTCTTTTGGTTCTGTACTTGGCTTCTCGGCTTCATGCTCCAATTCATTATTTGCCGTTGCTGGTATTTGATGAAATTCTTGCAGTAAATCGTTAACAGATAGCCACCTTTCCGCCAACATCGCCCCCATACAGCCCGTTCCCGCCGCCGTGATGGCTTGGCGATACTCATGGTCTTGCACGTCTCCCGCCGCAAATACGCCTTCAACGCTTGTTTCTACTGAACCCGGCTTTGTGACAATATACCCAACATCATCTAGTTCTAATTGCCCTTTAAACAAATCGGTGTTTGGTTTGTGACCGACAGCATAAAATAACCCTTTAACGTGTAAAGTAGTTTCCTCATCGGTTTTAAGGTTGCGAATTTTTACCCCTTCCATGTGTTTATCATCGCCAAACACATCTACAACTTCGCTATTCCAATGGACGGTAATTTTGGGATTG
>Ga0068628_1001348_pt1 | contig 10092 bp, 3 predicted proteins | sample InSIn2gowninarea_FD_77431 | JGI IMG/M metagenome (GOLD analysis project Ga0068628, IMG submission 77431) | Clean room microbial communities from NASA Spacecraft Assembly Facility at Jet Propulsion Laboratory, Pasadena, California, USA -... ... | reverse complement strand
TTGTAGTATTCTAAATGTCATTATAGTGGCAAGATAAGGATGATTTCACAAGCCATCGATAATTAAAACAAAAAAAACTTTGGAAATAAATCAAATCACTCTTGCAGGAAACTGAACCATATGTGCACGAAAGTAAACACTTTGATAGGAAAGTAAACACATTAACAACTATGAGGTAACTTGCTCTAGTTTAATAATATTCTTGTTTGTTGTAAAAATTTATGTAGTAGCACATGCTTATGATGCAATGAATGAAACACAAATACCTTCGAAATAAAGTGAAGACATAAAGATATTAGATTCACACAACTCTCAATTGTTAAACTATTATTGTGTTGAAGGATTTAGTGGGTAGAATTAATTATTTATCATTTTACTCAAAATGTATTAAGTTATTGGTTTGATCTTGAGATGAATATTTTGGTGTTTATCAAGAACTTTATTTCATTTACCTTACAACTCAGATGGTGTAAGTTTCTTCCAAATCAACTATTTTCATTAGATTGATTTCCTATAGAATGGAGATTGGGTAATTTCTTCCCCATACTTAAATTGGTAATCACAAGATGCCATGTTGTTGAAAATGGATTATTCATCATTGTTATTCATGAGCCTAGAAAGGAATATAAACTCATTAATGTATAAATCAAATCTAGCTATATAATTACAATCTTTAAAATAAACATGTTACTTATACATCATCATCTTTGTTTCTTAAATTACATATCTTTATTTATTATTTGAAAATACTTTGAATTTCAATGGACTATTGCAATGAGTGTTGATAATATCATTGAAATATCAACAATATTCGGAAATATTGGGATATTTAGGCAAGCCAAAATATTGCCGATATTTTGGCAAAATACCGCATGATGACACTAACAATCATTAGGCAGGCTGGGCCGCAGCTAGAAAAAAAAAAATCGGTCATTTCATTTGCTCATTTTGGTTTTTGAGTCTTGGAGAAGGAAGAGGAAGAGCTTTTTGGTGGTCTTCAAAGAGGGATTGAGGATAAAAAAACCATTATCATCACCAACTAATTTTTTTTGTGGATCAAAGATTGAAGATCAGTATGGCAAATTTCATTTCTTCCATTAAAAGGTATGTTCTTAAAAACCCTTATGTTAATGATTTTTTTCATAGTTTAGGGTTATGCTTCTTTTTCTCTTTGCCTACCAACATTTTTCTTATTTTTTTTCCATTTGCTAGCATTTTCATGTCCATGAGCCAATGGAAGGGTTTTCTCGATATTTGGACAACAAGCTTCATTTTTTTTAACTTTCTTATGCACCCTCTTATTGTCATTTTTCGTTCACATTGAAAATAATGTAGTAAAAAATTTATTTTTTAAAATTAGGTGGTTATTAATTTTTATTTTTTGTGTTGGGGTGTTTAATGTTTTTTTTTTTTTTTTTGGTGCCTTGGAATTGAATTAGTTCACTACAAATATGAGAAAAGCCTTGGACCCATTTTGGGAGTATGGGGAGCTTGATGGTGGGACAAATTGGGCATATCTATCATGCAAATTATGTGGGACCAAGATGGAAGGAGGGGCTACACAATTCAAATACCATATGGCCAAACTCCCCGGACATGATGTAATTCTTTGTATGGTTCCTAGTGCAAATCTTATACAAAAATCTCTTAAAGCAATTGATGAAAAAGACGTAAAGATAGTTGCTAGGGAGAGGGCACTGATCTCAGATAGATAAGTGCTAATTTTATTTTTTTTGCTACATATAACTCATGACGGTGAGATAATTTTATGTATGTGATGTTATTTTGTATTGGTTCTCCATATTTGAGTCCTTTATTGGGAAATTATCAGGGATCAACAAGATTTGGTATCGCCTTTGATGTATCATTGTTATTTTACATCCACTACATCATATATATAAATTCTTTCTTAATATTTATGTGTGAATGTGTTTATTTCATGTTGTTATTGCATTATATGTTTAAAAAACAAAAGAAAAAAAATGAATACATTATACATTTTTTATGTTTGTCAATATTTACTGATATTTTCATCGATATTGCCGATAAGATGTTTTCTAGACCCTCACCAATATATTTACATAATTTACTAACTATACTTACGGAGTTGTCTTTAGTGCGAATTTTATAAATTGATGCTAACATACTACCATAATTGTCCCTAATGTCTCTGAAAGCATCACATTCGAAAATGAAATTTTTTTCTGATTCCACTATCCTAGAAGTGAAAAAAGTGGACAGTCATTCTTCCCAAGCTTCTTTAGGCCTCTTCCACCATCCTATTTCACACCGAAGTTGATGTGATTTTGTTCTTAATTGATAAATAAAACTCTTTTCTCTCCACAGAATGTTAGGTCCAAAGTACTCTTTTGTTGGAGATCAGAACTCGGGTTGAATTCCTGAACATAGTACTTCTTCTTTCTACCCAACCCTTTCCCCCATACATGCTTATATAACTTCTCCATAAAAAAATTATTTAACTCCTTGATAATTGTAGGTCATGTATTGAGGTAAATATTCCATTTTTTCATCCATTTCTTTTCTGTCTCATCCATGATTTCTTTCTTTCACTCATGAATTCATTGAAGATAACTTTCAGCCATCTACCTACTCCTGTTTTCTCAATTCCTTTTAGGTACCTTATAAGATGCAACATAGAAATACTTCGATGGGAGATGCTCCTATTTCACTCAACATTATCTCATAAGGAACAAAACTTGTTATTTTGAACTTGATCATGATCAAGCGTTTTTGGATTTCTCAATTTGTTTCCATTTTGAAATAGGGATGTTGCTAGCCCATAGTTCACACCCATATAATATCATTGGACAAACTAGGAGTCCAAAAATTGCTTTAATTACTTTGTAATCCCATAACTCTACCTCTCTACATCTATTTTGAAGTGCATATAATGCTTTCCACCCTCCTACAATTCTCTACTTTTTGCAGTCCTCCCAGTTAAGCTTGTGGTTAAAATCAATCCTGAGGCACTCGTATTCATTTAATTATTCAAGAATGTTTCCTTCAAAGAAGAACGTATGCTCAATTTGCTTCCTTTTATTAGATAAAGTCATTATTTTAGTCTTACTGGTATTGAATTGCATTCCCACTATTTTAAAAAAATGCCAAAGCACATATAGGTGCATCTACAATGCATGGGTCAATTTAGCAATCAATACAATATCATCAACATATAAAAGAAGCTTTATCATAAAATATCCCAACCGAACATGATCCCCACCTTGTAGATTTAGCCACTCTTCGAATTTCAATATATAAACCAAAAAGGGTAGGGGATAAAGGGCATCCTTGCTTGACTCCAGTGTCACTTCTAAAACTTTATGAAATGCCTACTAAAGTTCTAATTTTGATTTTGACCTCTTCATAAATCTTATGGAAAACAACTCTATATTGCAAAGGAATTTGAAGTTCTTCCATTCTACGTTGCAACTTATCTCTAGGGACCATGTCAAATTCTTTTTTAAAGTCAACAAAGCAACAAAATACTTCTTCTTTGTCCCCCCAAAACTTTTCAATAATGTGTCTCAGCGTGATACCATGATCTACTGTAGAATCCTTCAGCCTAAAACAAATTTGCCCTTTTTCCCTCTTTTCTTTTACTTCTTCCCACTTACTGATTCTATTTTCTACCATGCCGTTGAATAGATTTGCAAACAAATGATTGATCATGATAGTTTTGTAGTTGGAAGGATTATTAATGTCTCCACTTTTAAAAAGGGTTATTGTTAGACTAGTTGTCCAATCTCTTGGGAATCCTTTCCAAATGACCTTGTTGAATATTTCCGTGATGTGCAGTGCCAGAATGCTCATTCCCCACTTTGATATTTTGCTTGAATTTCAACCAATTCCTTTTCCTTCCCTGTTTTAAACTTTATAATTCCTGCCTCCACCTCCTATAATGTGAAAAGATTTGTAGTTGTGTTCATCCTAGGAGGAGGCTCAACCTCTAATTCCTTTTCATCGAATTGTCTTGCATATTCAAACTACTAATTAGCTCTAATATTATTTTCAATTTTCTTCTTCCTTGGGTGAATTTCCTGCCAAAAAAGCTTTGGGCTTATTCTTTCCTAGATATATTAACTCTTCTCGCCTTGTTTGCATGAAATCATATTTTTTCCTCTTTAAAAATCTGCTTATATAACTTTACATTGATCTTCTCCTCGCCTACCTTTTTCAAGATCCTCCTTTCCATTTTTAATTCCTCATTGAACCAAGCATTCACAGGAAAACAATTTGTTTCTAATTTCCTATTTTTCTCTCCTTTGCACTTCTAAAGTGAACACTAAATTATATTTGTTAACTCATGACTTTTGAGGGTTTGGGGACCATTTTTCTCCTTCTAAATTGATCTATCCAACATTGTTTTGATGATAGTGCAATTTATTGTGTTAAAAGAATTTTACCCCTTGATGCTGATTGTCGAGAACATTGGGTTTTCCTCCTACATTGTCTTTCTTCTAACCAACACAACTTTATATAAATTGGGTTATGATCTTATTTTAAGTTCCAAATATTCTCTCCAATCTTAGCTTCATCTATCCTTTATATTATGATTTATGAACAAATATAATAGTCAATGAAACTTACCCCATTGTATGTGTTGCAAGTGAAGTTCCTAGAATTTTTACATCTATCTAGACCATTACAGATGATTAACCACAAAACGTACGAATATCCTCTCCAAAATGATTACTAACTTTTTCGTCTTCTGAACATCGCAACCATTGAGGATTCTCCTCTTGAATGAGCCATATAGGATTGTGATCCTCTTTGCAACAAAGAATACTAGATTATTGATTTGTTGTTCTAGCATTGAAACATCCCACTAAAAGAACTTCTCCCTACTCAGAATATGTGACAATATATTGTTGCAAAGCTGCATACAAATCGTTTTTTCCCAACCCCTTATTTTTGTAAGTTTTTGATACTTGAGGCACAAAATAGCATGTTTCAATTCTTATGTGCTTCTCATTCTCTTCTATTTTGAACCACTAATATTGTGTATTTGTATCTTCTTCACTAACTGAATGTGACAACCTTATTTTTCTTTTACTAAAACCAATATTCCTTTATACCCTTTGCCATTTTTTGTTGCCTTGTTCCAAACTGCTAACTTCAAAGAACCGTCAAACATAAGAGTTGTGTAACCATCATGTTCATGAGTTTTTGTGAGACAAATTATGTCTCTGCCTTCTGAAATAGGCCCTATCCCACATCCCCTCCTCCAAGGGTAACCTCTAAATTTCCAACAAACTAGACTTAGGTAGACCTGAGTAGGATTTGATTTCTACGCACTTTGGCACACAAGACTAAAATTTGAGTCTTAACCCCTTTTCATCCATGTTGATTGTGTTGTTTTCCACCCCATTACAGAATTACCTATTTTTTCTTTACTATCAGCTTGTTTCCCTATTTTTCCATGAGGCCCAAACACTACAATAATTGCTTTACCACTCTACAACCATGCTCTTTTCCCTTTGTTTCTTGCTGCTCCAACTTTCTCCACTTCTTCTCTTATCTCTTGTTGTTTGCTAGTTAAATGGAGTGCTTTCAACCATGGGTTGAATGTATAGTTGCACCTAAATAAATTATATTAAATGGTTTTCTGATTTGTATACATATACGTGAATCAAATATCACCACCATATCTTTCAATTTTAAATCCTTCATAAAACCCACAATTAAGGCACTCGTTATGGCTTATTTAGTTCAAATAACTAACTAGCCTTAAATTATATTAAATATTTTTGTGATGTGTACACATATAAGTGGATCAAATCTCACCACCATATCCTTTAATTTTAAAGCCTCCATAAAACCCAAAATTAAGACACTCTTTATGAATTTTTTAGTTCAAATAACTAACTAGCCTTAAATCATCATTGAAGATAGATCCTCGCAACATCCTTTATTTAATACCCTAAATAGCTTGTATACCATGTGCAGATAACTTACCCCATATCACCTAAATAGGAACCCACCCAAGTTTCCACTTCTTATAATTCACAAGATTAATTAAATTTTTTTAATTATTAATTTCATATGTAATTTTTTTTTATAATTGTCCAAAAAAATAAGAACTAATTAAAATGAGAGATTGTAGATTTCCACAATTTTTCATATTGAGGGAATTTTCCGAATAGAACTATATGGATGATTTTTTATCCTATCCAAAGTTTCTAATGTACACTTATCCATCATCAAGGACCAAAGAATTGAGTGGTTGCAAACGAGTGCTTCGAAGCCTATAAATAGAGGGAGGTTTGACAACTAGCCATTAAGAAATATTATTAAATGAATAAAATAGTCATTAAGAGAACAGGATCAAAGAAAATGATAAATATAAATAAATTAAATTAAAGTAGTCATTAAGAGAAAAGGGTCAAAGTAAAGAATTAATATAAATATAAATAAATAATTCAACTTAAAAATATTCAAATAATAAAAATATACAGAGAGAAATAGGGTGTGAAAACAAAATTTAAGGGAAAAAGGGGTGTTATAATAGAATCAATGAAATTGAGAAATGAATTTAGTTGAATTATATAACTTTAATAGGATATATTTAAATAAGAAGGGAAATGAAAAATATCAAGAAAGACAATAGGAATAGGAATAAGAACTTATAAAATGAATAAATGTAAAGGAGAAGGGGGTACAATATAAGATAAATATTATAATTTACATTTAACGAGAAATGAAATATAAAGATAGAAATAGGAAGAAAAATATTATAAATTTAATTTAAGTATTGAAATATATGGATAGAAATAGGAAAGGGGGGAAGAGATTAGAAAGATAATAGGCTACAAGGTCAATATATTATAACAAAGACTAAGCGATCAAACATAAGGATGGACCATACGAGCATAGGGGAAGGTGATCCAGGTGGATATTGGTGGCCACCCACCTATTCCACTTGGACACCAAACATTTTTTCTTTTCAGTTTCCTAATTTCCAACACAATTTCCCATTTTGGCAATTTTCTATGTTTGACATTTGTTTTTGGTCCTAAACTTTAGGAGCCATTTTGAGGCCCTAAACAATGTTTTTTGGGGAAATGAGAAAACATGTGGAATTGATTGGTGTTTGCAATCAAAAGTTGTGTTCCTTAGATAGAGATTTATAACAAGCTATCATATGCCCCAAATGAATATTGTATTCCAAACTTATGACCTCGTGAAGTTGACACTCTAACTAACCCCACAAGGACCCACAAGCCTTTAGCACTTCATCTCCTATGGTTAGGTTTTTGGATGTTTAGAGTTTCTCATTATTTATTCATGATAAAAATACCTCAAAGGCTCATTGTAACTTAGTTCAAAAGGCATGTAGTCGTCATATATCTTATCAGAGATAAGCTACCATCGCCTTAGCTAGTTTGTTTCCTTTCTACATGTAAATAATTTTCAACATTTTTTATTTATTAATTGAAGTTCTATTTTTCTATATCTCTATGTTTTTGTTTAAATTTGTATTTCATTTCATTCCTTCATAAATACGGATCAATGGTATCAGTGTAATCTTCTCTTTCTATGTTTTTTTGTTCATGCCCCCAAAGAGGTTGAGCTATAAGGAGTTCAAACTTGAACTGGTCAAAACCTTACAAGACCAGCCTTGCGAACCCTGATAACCTCCCATAGTGGAAGAAAAATAAAGATTAGGGAGCAATATATCCTTTCAAATTGTTAATTTAAGAGGCCCTCGAGTGAGAAAGGAACAAGATGATGGATAATTTTTCCCATATCCTTCGGCAAATAATAGTGGACGAAGCATCTTCATTCAACAGCCGCTTTGAGGCATCGCCCCCTTTAAGATACAAGTTAACTTTGACATCCCTGTATTTCAAGGCCAAATAGAAACATATGCTCAAGATATATGGTTAAATATATTGGAAGGATATTTTTCGGGCCATAATTTTTCCAACAGGGAAAATATTACTTTTGCACTCCTTAAGGACTCCCACCATGTCAAGTAATGGTGGGACACTTACTGTGAGTAAAGGGATGAGGAGGAACCTTGACTACTTTCAGCCACACCCTCTTGGAATTATTTATGATACATAGTCAAGGAAAAATATTACCCTATCAGGAGCTATGAATACAAGTATATAAAATGGACCACACTATGACAAGAAATGAACCAGGATGTGTTAAAGTTCACAAATATTTTTCATATCCTACTCATGTAGCTGAGTATCGAGGACTCTGAGAGGCATATGATACTCAAGTATCATGGTTGTATCCACAAATACATCTAGGAAATGATGAATTTCCTAGGACTCTCCTCGCTTGGTGTAGTGTACTGATGTGTTGTCAAGATCGAGAATAAATTTAAACATAGGAAGTGAAACATTAGTTTTACAAATCCAAATCAGGGAAAAGCAACCTCAAAATTGTAGAAAAAATAATAGAACCAATGTGGAGTGACCCAAGACAACCCATCATGGAAAAAAATAAATAATATCACTGAGAAGATGAAAGAAGGACACAAGAAAGTGGTGTGAGGTCCATAAGAGCCCCACTCAAAACAGAAATGGTTGTTGTTCCAAGAATTCACTCATCGCTAATCTAAAATCTTCTAAGTCAGATGCATGCTCCAACCTTGAGCTAAAACATAACACGGGGAAATATATTATTTATTATAAACCCAATTTCACAGTTGCCACCACCATGGTCTATAATATTGAGCTTGAAAATCCAAACGAGGGGGAACATCTCTTCCACTCCTAGATGTGGGTGAAGGGTTCTCTGCTATAGTTCATTGCCGATAGTGGGAACCAAAATAACCTTAGCTTAGTAGAGGTCATTAAGTGGTTGGGCCTACCAACAACACCACACTTGTATCCAAACACCATTAGGTGGCTCCACCAAGGGTGAGATCTCCACGTTAGCCAACAATGTTTCCTTTCCTAGAACATCAAGGCCTTCACGGAGGAGGTATTGTGTGATGTTCCTCCCATTCAAGTTTGTGATTTTTTATTAGGAAAACCATACTTGTCGAAGTGTCATGCTATGTATAAGTCGAGACCTTGTACTTTTATTATTACGTTTTGAAAAAAAAACTATACCGGATACCAAAGGTAGCCCCACCTACCACCATTTCTTTGATATGCGCTAAGCAATGCATTAAGATCATCTCCCAAACTGAAAAATTAGTTTTCTTCCTAGTTCACTCTCAAAGTAAGGGGAAGATCATGGCCACATCCATGGCCCCTATAAAGGGTTCCTCTAAACAATAGAAGCAAGCTGATAAGGCCATGGAAGAATACAAGGACATCTTCTCCTCTCCCACAGGGGAACCCTTGCACTTTGAGGCCAAGCATTTGATCAATCTAACTCCCAAAAGAGTTGAGAACAATGGCTAGTGCCACAATAGGGGGTTGACTAGGGAAATTCACAATGTTATTGGCACCGCCCTTCTTATATTTAATGTTAAAATGGAATTGTTGCAGATATGTGGAACATTTATGATGGTGATCATTCTGCAACTTTCCTTATGTCTGCATAAACTAAAGAGGTCACTAGTCTATGTAGATGATCGTCTCCTTCCCTGGTATGTAATATTTCCACTAACGGCAAGCCTTCATGATGGAATACATCTCCTTATTGTAGGTGGCATATTTTTGAATAGTATCAGAGAGTGTCTCATTGTGATAGGCCATCAGATGCCCATGTTGGGTTATAATTACACCAATAGCATATTGAGACACATTTTTCCCAATTTCTAATAGTTGTTTTAGGTCTAGTAATGTGAGGATTGGGGCAGAGAAAAGGTGGTGTTTCAAATCAACGAATTCCTTCTGTTGTGACTTAGACCCAAAAAAAATTCTTTCGCTCAACCTTTGGTAACTCCACTCAAAGGAAAAGTGATATGAGAGAACCCTATTACCAATCTTCAATATAAATTGATAAGGACCAAAAAGCTGTAAAACTTTGTTAGAGTCAATGGGGCTAGACAATCCTGAATGAGTTCGATCTTAACTAGATCCACATGCATTCCTTTCTCCAAGTTGGCACATAGTTTGGATTTCCATAGGGTTTGAAGGACCTTCAGGATATGTTGTAAGT
>Ga0068628_1001347_pt1 | contig 10093 bp, 7 predicted proteins | sample InSIn2gowninarea_FD_77431 | JGI IMG/M metagenome (GOLD analysis project Ga0068628, IMG submission 77431) | Clean room microbial communities from NASA Spacecraft Assembly Facility at Jet Propulsion Laboratory, Pasadena, California, USA -... ... | reverse complement strand
TGTGAGTTTTTATTTCATTGTTCTATATGTTTTGCATGTTATAATTTGCATGCATACATTATTAACAATAATCTACATATCTAGAAATCTAAAGAGAAATCATGGGGGCTTCACTGACAAACCAATATGATATCACGTGCATTCATATTGGGGTATGAAAAACCGAAAAATCCTAAAATAATATATTGACTATATAATAGGGGAGAGCGGGTTATTTTATGTTAGATATGGACATATGTATTATTGGGTATTATTTATTCAAAAGTTTGACTAGGCGGATCAAAAAAAGGGCAGGCTAAAGAAAAAATAGGGGTGAACAGGGAGGGTTTGTGAACCACTGTGAACATGTGTGCGAATAGGGAGGGTGTTAAGAAAATCTAATTTCTTTATGTGGTAGCAAGGGTATTTGGCATCACAAATAGTCCACAGATGGGTACTTAACATTCATCTTCGTAATCATCTTATTGAGATTATCTATTATTTTATCAAATATTGCATTCCTTCATCCACAGACATACTAAAAGTAGTGTATACCCAATCTATAAGCATAGAGACCTTCATAAACTTCAAAAATTCCTCAACATCTAAATCCATCTAAGAATTCAAAAATGGAGGTATAGATCATGCGAGAATTCAGACTGAGGACAAGGGTTTTCTTAAGTGGGATGTGAATTAAATATAACCATTGGTAGGACTTTGGAATAAAATTAGTTGTTTCAAAGGTTAATATACCTAACAAGTTACTTTCCACACTTTAGTGTTAATCTAGATACAAACAATTTATTTCGAGAATTTTGATAGAATAAACTTGAGATAATCTTCTTTGGGGGCCTAGGGTTAAAAATGCAAGTTGGCTCGTGGATATAAAATTACATGTACTATATTGAAATATGGCCCTCAAACATCTATAACAACATTTGTAGGCCTAGAAACTCCACCTAGATGGACACTAGAGTTACACATCATGCTAAATTAAAGAGTATGTAGTGCACATAGACGTAACTACTAAAGTGTTATATACATCCAAAGGCCTCAAGAGATAATGTCAACATAGTAAATTTCTTCTTAAAAAAAAAAAAAACACCTTTTTTTCAAGTAATGGGTATTTATTTATATCTTTCCTTGGCCTCCCTAACCTAAACCTTAATAATGGACTTGAATGGATTTAGTTGACAAATTTTTGAAGGTTTGAATGCCTTGTTTGTTTATCACAAGAACTAGAATATAAATATATAAAAAATCCATAGGAGCTTATTTAGAAAGGATTTTATTACCTTCTAAAAAAACTTCAAAACATTTTTGGTAGAGCTTCCCACCAAACTAGGTTGCAATGGCTACCTTTGTGAATAACTTGAGAAAATGTTGAGTTAGTAAAAATCATTTTTCAGCCCATGTTCATCCATTTTAAGGCACTCTCGAGTATGAGAACAAGTCAGAGTAGTGGCTTACAACCATCACATGAAAACTAAGTTTTCCAGTAACCCCTTAAGGCCATCACATGAAAACTAAGTTTTCGGAAAATAAAGTCAAGAAAAAACCTATCGGTAATAAATATGAACGACACCAAACCATCAAACCCTAATAAACTGTTTCTATTCTTTTTGTTGTTCAAATGATATTTGAGCGAGTTCATCTCATCAACCTGTTGTGGCCAGCAACAACCCCCCTTCTTATTTTAGTTTTATTACTAATACTAAATAAGTGGGGACCCTTCATCTAGAAAATAAAAATAAATTAAAACTTGTATTCCCTTTTTGAATAAATCTTACTATCATAAACTTAGGAGAATACCTGCAAAAATCCAAAAGGACTTAAGTTTTAGGATGAGTTCGAGCAAAATCTTTCTCTCAAAAAGCATCGCAAAAAGGTAATGATGACACCATATAAGCAAACTTCTAAGATTGTGAAACCGCAATGCGAGATCGCACACTGAAGAAACTCATCGCGCGTCGCAGTTTTCATATGCCTCAAGTATCACTTAAGGTGAAATACCTCAAACCGGCAATGTGCGATAACGCATCTCGCAAATCACATGTCGTAGAAACACATGGTAATAGATGATTGTCAAAACACAATGGATTAGCGATATTGTGATCTACGATATTGCGAAGCAAATCGCAAAATCGCTTTATCGCAGATCTGTAAGGCACATCGTTCAAGAAGTTTTTTTGTAATCTGATGTCAAGTTATGCGCATTAATGTTAATTTAATAAGTTAGTTGATGATCATTAATGAGATAAGGTTTCGATCTAATCAAGAGGTCAGTTCACGTAAGATGGTATATTTTATATGATTTCGGCATTTAAAGCTTTCCCGTCACCTTATTCTTATCATTACTCTTTCCTTGTTTGTGAATTACAGGAGCGGAAAGAAGAAATATATACGTAGCAATGTTTAGAGTATAATGGGAAAAGAAGGAAAAAGCTTCGATTTCTGAAGTCATCTAACAAAAACGCACAAGAGGCGAAAATTGGCACCAGGGAAGCCCGGATCGAGAAACGGAGGCAGTTTCGGATGCGTGATTAGTGCTAACCCGGCAAAACCCCTTGAGAAGGAAAGCTTATGAATGTTTAGTCACCTGAAAGCCCGGAAAATTGTAGGAAAAAGTGCTAAAGGCTAAAGGTGAAAATCAAGCTCTAAAAACAGTGGTATTTATCAGGGATATCTTTAAGTGGTATGCGAATTTCTCCCAAATGCACAGCATCTACAGACTAGCTAGAGATAAAAAGATGAAGAAAGAGCAGAGTCCATCAAGAGGTTAACCAAGCTGAATTGGGATTCTTACTGGCAGTACTTGGTTAAACCACATAGTCAATGCATGACACTCAAATGCCTCACTAACTCTGCCAAGAAGATAGCGCCAACACTTGCCGATTCTATTTTTGCAGGTCAACTAAAGTCGGAGGTCGACCAACCAACTCTCCTTAAGACGACATTGAATGCTTGCGACCACAGAGAACATATACATAGATAGTAATTTCCAGATCCAGTTTTAGTTTTGGTTTTATTTTTATTTTTACCTTAGATGAGAATGGTCATTTAAACCTCCTCCTATACTTTTGTAATAAATTATTTTTAGAATTTAGCCAGTAGTATTTCAACCCTTCTCATGCATTTAGAGAAGGGTCCTGAAATTTGTCAAAAACGTTTCGTCAGAACATGCACTTCTGCACCCTCGGTGGAGGTTTTGATGAATGAATGGAACAAGATTTATTGATATTTGTATTTAATATCTGCTACTGAAATTGCACTTTTGTACTCTTAGTAGATGTTGAATTAAGAAGAGATAAATCATTATTGTTGAAGCTCATGAGTAGAACTTGTTATCAATGGTACTTTTATCTCTTAACAATTTCTGCTTATGTGTTTAAGTGATATTTATGTTTAGTTATTTATATACGAAAGCATGAACGTTTGAGTTATCATTTGGCACTTTTGTACGGTGATGGCTATTCTATTTATGCTTAATATATGAATGACTTATTATGCGATATGCTTTTCACAATTGTTTCGGCTAACTTTTTATACGAAACGGTTCATATTTATTGAATTCTTTTCTCATAGCGATTGAATGATCTTTATTTACCAATTGTTGTTAGAAATTATTTTAGATCGCATAATTGAAAGATTAAATGCCGGGTTAGTTTTAGAATTAGATATTTCTATTCATTACAATACAATTGCATGTTGTTAAATTAGATTTAGAATAAAAGCATTTTACTTAGGAATTATTAGAAAGGAAATATCAATTCTCAACACACACACAAATTGGGAAATTGGTCCCATTATCCCCAGTCGGACCCACCATCCCAAACGGAAAAGGATCTGCTAACTAAGGTTAGGATTGTGTGGGTATCCCCCTTGTTGTAGACTCGATTTTCGGGGCTTCAACACAACCATCAAAGGCCATTGATATATCTAACAATAATATAATCACCCCCATCACTTTGTTAAGATCTTATGAACAACCTATACAATTATTCAATGTATTTTTGTATCATCATTTCCTTTTGCTTCATGTTCTTCAACTTTCTCAACAAATTCAACAAATAGTCCATATCCAAACTTGTATTAAACAACAACCATGAGAACATAATATATCATGTTTCTCCAATCTGAGAACGAATCTAATTTAGACTAGTAATGTTTCTCCACAAGTAGCAATGATTTATAAATCAAGAATCCTTCTCTTATTTATATGAGAGACTAAGCATCGTCCTTATCCATTGGTATCTCCAAAAACATAAAAAAAAAAAAAAATTCCTTTATCTCTCACAATCACTAGATACCAATGAACAATAAAATTAATTAAATGCATTTCATATCAACGAACAGTAAAAGCTACAAGAGATTGGTTTTGACCTCTTTAAGACACAAAAAATGATGTAAATATGGCTAAAATTTAGGCAAATCTAGGGCCTAAGCTTTGCCCATAAGTTTGTCAATGTTTGACTCAATAAATTAGCTCTCAAATATGTTTTAGAACTCTATTTTATTGTAGGTTTTAGTTCCATTTAAGGAATCCACCGATAGTAAGTTTTGAATCAAGTTGTTTCATCCCAATAGTAAGATTTCTTCATCTTTTTTGGAGCTTTGAATTGAAAGTGCATACCTTGCTTCCTTGCTCTTTGTTTTATAATAAACCAATATGCTTGTTGAATTTTAATTACTTTTTCATTTATTTATGTGCAAAAATAGATGGAATTCTTTTATAAAATTGTTACCGGTGAAGAGAAATATGTCATTGGCATGATCAGGGGTCGAGAAGGTTGTACATTTGCTAAAATATGTGCTGAAATTGTTGAATACCATTTTGATTTTATCTAGGATGGATTAACTTTAATTCCAAAGCAAGATAAAAGAATGGAAAGTTTATACAACACTTTTAAGAATCAAGAGGGAACTAGGCACATTTTGTGTGGAAACAAACGGTTCAAATGTTGTGGAAACAACATCAATCTTTGAAAAAGTTAAAGAGAATGTGGAGGGACCTATGCATAAACAACCAAGAGTTGAAAATATGTCTTTGTTAGTGGAGCAAGCCATAGAAGTTGATCCTAGTTTATTGGCATCTTGGGAAAAAAAATTGAAAGGTTTAATGGAAGAGTTTATCAATGAGAAACTTACTCTTAAAGTATATTCAGAAAAGGGGTAATCTAAAAGATCCATTGTCAAATTTGTGGTATTTATTATGGAACAGGTGATGTATCCTTGGCAGTGTGAACAATGTGCAACTTCAAAAACAATCATATGAAAACATGGGCCCATAAAAAATGCCTTTCAATGCCAAGTGGTAGTGAAATTCCTACATGTAAAAAAGTACAATAGACAACGATGGTTGGAGATTGATTTCATATTGATGAAGCAATCAAATTTCTAGATGATTTCAACGAGACACAAGAGCCTAATTTGTTCAAGGTGGTGGAATCAACGCTTACAGACTATAATGACTTGAAAAAAGTGAGAGTGGAATGTACACAATGCCATAAATGGTTTCGTTTAGTGTCGACAAGTGGTAATATTGTCAGTTCTCTATATGAACACATGAAATCAAAGAAGCACACTAATACTACTACAATGAGGCTTCACATGAGGAGATTGGATTGAGGAGTGGCATGATCGAGAGACCTAAGAAACCTACCAATGATAAGTCCCAATAAAGTTTGACTAGGTTCTTGGTCCCATCAACACCATCAATATTACATAGGCGTTCTACAAGTGCAAATCCTTCTACTTCAAGTGTGTTAATTAACAGTTTAGACTAAACTTGAATATGAATTTGTATATTATTTTATTTATATTACTTCATTTTTTTATTATTTTTTATTGTGTTGTCATACAATTATAGCTCAATTATCTCCATTCTTATTACAATGTTGGGGGTATTGGTATCCTAATATTGATAAAAATGGGGAGAGATTAGAAACAAAGGTCTTAATGGATGATCAAAGGGGTGGAAAATTATGGGCCATAGAGAAGCATATCAAGATCATGCTATGTTATGAGGGAATTGAGTGTCATATTAATGGTACATATAGGCATATTCATTGCCAAAGGGCTTCTGAAACAGGGATCCCATTTCATTCATTAACATGCAGATTTTGTAAGTTGGTTCTAGAATGTGATGACTTCAGGATGTGATTATATCATGAATCAAGGTGCACCAATAAAATAAGTGAATGAGATACATGAAAAGTTAGAAGATTGGACTATTTGACTCAAAATGAACTGAAGAATGTTGTAAGGGTTACAAATGCTAACCATAGATCAACAATGCGAGCTCTTTGGTGGGAGAGGAAAAAGGTTGCTACAGTCTCTATTAGAATGAGATCCCTAAAGGAAAATTTGTTTGAATCGGTAGAAAGGAAGGATGTCTTTAGGTTTTTCAAGGATGTGTGTCAGGCACAAAGCAAGGAAAATTTCAAGGTAAAGATGCAGTTTGGGAATTTCTCAAGGATATCTTTCATAACTTGATGCATGCAAAAGTAGGGAGAAGGTATAGTACAACCACAAAATCCCTTTATGAGATGATCAAGTTATGGGGAGGTCCTAGATTACATAGTCATATTAGCTTGAATCTGGATGGTCCTTCAATATTTACGAATTTAAGGCAAGTTAGAAAGTGATTGGCATATATCCTAGGGGACAATGAGCACATTTTTGAGGAAGTCATAAAATTTTATGCTTATTATAAAGCCAAGCATGGTATAGATGGCCCAATTCCTATATGCCTTGATGAAGATGAAATAGTTTTGAAAAAATATGTTAGGTGGGTAGAAAAAAGCGATACACTGGTGGGGTTTTGTGGTATGAAAGAAGAACATCAATTCTAATCACATTTCTTGGTGAGAGTTAGTGAGGGAGATGTAGCTATGAGATTATAATATATTCTTTTATGAACAATGCTATTAGCCATTATGCACGTGTTATTATTGCAAACCATTTACATGAAAAGCTTCCTCATTTGGTTGTGGTTGTTCATCCACATGCAGTGGGTTCAATGAAAATTTTGTTTATCAAAAATGGGAAAAGGTAGAATCTGTGTGGAATAAACACGTGTAAAATCATTTGGGACCTATTTTTGGTCATTCCTCAGATGGGGATAACAGAAGAGGACAACTTATTTTGAAGGATTATTCTTCAACATCAGGTCTTCGATATCAACTTCCTTGGAAATAGTGGAGGCTAACTCGGTTGTACAATGGTTGCATTGTAATAGGATTGCATGACCAATATTACATCCACAATGAAAAAAATCTAGTGAATCCTTTGTTTAGTGGTCAACGAGAATTGGTTTTAGGAAATGAGTACATAAGTTTTGTTCATGTTAGAATGGTTTATCACACTTTTAAAGTTGATGGTCACAAGCTTAAGGGTGAATACATAAAGAGGTTGGATCGACAAAATTGGGGTTCTGCACAACCCATTGATTCAAGGCATGTTCAGAGGTGTTTGAAAGAGTTGATAAGACACCGAGTGGAAAGTTAGAGAGGACACTATCTACAAAGACTTATCTAATGATTGTTGCTTACTACCTTGACATATTTATGTCTCATAGTTTGAGCCTTTGGAAAATAGTGCAAAATGCTTCACGAGATCATCATTTCTTCACATTATGATTATGTTGGGTATAGAATCAATCTCATACTAATGTCAACATAAATTTTATCACCAGAGAGGCATATCAAGATGTGAATTTTTTTTGCCATTTTGGGGTTTTGTTAATGAGATTGTTTAGAGATCAATACTCTAACTTGCAATGTGTTTTGTACCTTACTGGGTCAGATGTATGTGAGAACTTCTTTAGCAAAGTTGGTGAAATGGTTGGAGTGGAGAGGGCCTATGATTTCACTTACTTGATTCATTTTGTTGGAACCCTTAATAGAGTTGTTGAAGAAGAATAAAATCCCCAAGGGATTCATTTTAATAAATATCATAAGAATAAAGAAAGAATTTGGAATAGATTGCACCAAGAAACAATACAAAACATTGACATATTATCAGAGTATGATTCAATATTAACAGATGCTAAAATTGTAGGAGCCCTTAAGATTGAATTGAAGGATGCACAAGACATTTGATCAACTCTTGGAATGCAACCAGAAAGTTACACTCAATGTTCTTGGTGGGTTAAACCATCGACAGAGGATCAAAATTACCCAACGTTTCAAATTGTGGATGAAGTATTTGATTGTTCTCCACTGAATTGTTCCAACTCTATATTCCAGTCTTCCTCTTCATTCGAACACAATGAAAATGAATTGAAAATAATGGAAATTGAGTGGAGACATGAGTTGGGTGAAATTTTAGATTCCATTGATGAAAATGTAAGCAAAATTATAAAACCTGCAGTGGATCTTAATGTAAGGATATGTTCAAAGCATGTTTGGTTAGTTAGTTGAATGGAAATCTAACATTATCCAAAGATAGGTTGACAAAAGTGAGAAATTGGGTCTACTTTAGGCGAGATGGGAAGGCTCCACAAAAGGGTGTTTCAATTGGCTTTGGAATTGGATCAGATTGTGGGGTGTTGTATGAAAGCAACTCAATTCCCCCAACTAAACATACTGCAAGAAAAGGTGTTCCTCGAAGTACAACACAAGGTGTTTCTTGTGAAATTTGGTACATTGGAAGGGTTCAAAGAAGAAGGATGGTAATAGGATGTTTGATTACCATAATGACATTGACCTTCTGGATAGATTAGAAGGCATCGATATTCAATTATGTTGGTATAATAGAATAAAAGGGAAGTGCATGTATAAGTATGATTTGACAGATCATGCTTTTGTACGAATTGAATATGTTATAGCAATTGCAAACTTATCATACAATGCTAGGAATGATAGATACAAATTAGAAGAAAGTGATTACTAAGTTTTTTCAGATTTTGTGAAAAAATGGAACAAGGTTAATTTTTAAAACATTCTAATTTCACTTTCTTTATGTATTTCCTTATGTTGGATCATTTATAAATAATTATTGGTTGTATTTTTGTTGATTTGTTTGTATGAATCTGATGTTAATTTAGTACTTTTTGGCTTTAGGTCTAGTGAATAGTTCAAATGGTGAATGTTCGAGATAACTCAACATATTTTTGCTACTTGATTTTGGGTGTAAGTTTATTTCACTAGCCATTCATCTTTTTGTAGCTGTGTTTCATTCAAACATTAATTTGGTATTTCCTCCATAAAAACAAAATAATTGCATACCTATACAACTATATGTACCCCTTACCTCAACACTTGTGTTGGATGCCTTCTATTGTGGTTCCTCTGAAGTTGGTCCATTTAATCATGAAAAACAAGAAGAGTTGGTTCCTTTTCCCATGAATATGTTTCCTTTGGTTCGTACCTTTAATATTGTGTTTATAGCACAAATATTTTGTTGATCGCAAGTTCTATTGTCACTTCTTGTTGAATGATCCAAACCCTGATGATCTTCTTGTGCCCAATATTTCTCACATGTACAAGAACGACAAGCCCAACTGCAAGAAACTGGACCCAAAAGTATGCAATGGGTTAGACATGTTAGAATAAACTGGAAGAAACTTGTTACCTATAAAACTTCAACCCCACTTGAATTTGCTTTAATGACATGGTTATAAAACTAGCCTCTTGTATGAAATGTTATTACAAGCTTTGTTTCCCCAAATTTTCTCAGAATGGTTACGTGGGACAAGTATTAGGTGTTATGTTATTTTCTAGAAGTGGATCTGCATCTTTTAGGATGATGATCAACAATTTGTGCTCTTACTTGTTCCATTGTGTAAAGATTTGGCATTATTTTCATTTCTAACTTTACCAGCTTTGAGTTTTACATGTAAGGATTCTATGCAATTATATGTTGTGACCTTAATCTATCATATATTTAGACTTGGATGTTGTTTTGAGTAATTTGGAACTTTATCTATGTTAATATATCTTTCTTGGATGAGTATTCACTTTTTTGGTATTACTTGGTGAAAGTATGAAAGGGTTTTCTATTGATGGTACCAATTTTTGCAATATTTTGAGAGTCAATTGATCGTTTCTATCTCAATAACTGATATTATGATCATTTCCAATCTAATGGTGATGATTTATGGATTTTTTTG
>Ga0068628_1001346_pt1 | contig 10094 bp, 5 predicted proteins | sample InSIn2gowninarea_FD_77431 | JGI IMG/M metagenome (GOLD analysis project Ga0068628, IMG submission 77431) | Clean room microbial communities from NASA Spacecraft Assembly Facility at Jet Propulsion Laboratory, Pasadena, California, USA -... ... | reverse complement strand
TGTCATTTGAGTGCTCAACCAAACATGTAGCTTCTCTGTATGCAAGCACAACTGGAATATATTTGAGAAAATACACACCAAGAAGCGTGAGAGGTTAAAAAATTTCAAATTAAATTTTTGAATTCATTAAAAATTATAATTTATCATTTTTATCATTATTAATTTATAATTTATGACCCTCATACAGGTTGGAGTCCCAAAACCTTAACGACATGGTCTGCATCTACTATAATATCCGATTGTGGGTGAGGCAACTTCAAAAGACACCTAAAATGGAGGCCATCTCAATGGATGAGGTTAACACCAACGTTGCATGGAGGGTTGAGGATGAGAGGCATGTCATGGAATCAACGCTTGATCAATTAAAGGAGGCAATGGAGGAGGTAGCAGTTGCAAGGGAGAGAGAGAGGTAGCAGAGGAGGAGGATGAGGAGCAACAGGAGAAGGAGGCGACACCACCTACCACGGTCACCAATAGAGGATGTAGTCTATCTCCTCCTAATTCTTCTAGAGGACATAATGATCAGAGTCCAATGTCAGCCCAAGGTCCTTCTTCATCCAAAGGAAAATCCATTAAAGTTTCTCGCAAAAGGGGCAGAGGGAAAACATTAGTTAGAATTTATTTAATGCTTTACATATCTAATTTCATTGTAAATGACTCATGTCATGAGATACATTTATTGTATTTTTTGTTGATATTTTGAGGTTGAGTCAAGACATGAGACTCAAGACATGAGTCATTGTTATGTGTGATGTAGCATTAGACATCTTATATATTAGCTTTCTTGTTATATTTATGTGTCAATGCATTTATTTTATGTTTTGGATGCTTTAGATACTAAAAATCATTGAAAAAAATGAATATTTTTCTATTTTTTAGTTTTTTCAGTGTTTGTTGATTTTTACCCCTTTTTTTCTTGATTTGTACGATTTTTTTCTATACCCTCACCAATATTATCATGATTTCATTGTTTGCAACATTGATAAATGAGTTGTTAGCAATAAAAGAATTGGATTTAATTAGCAATGTTTCATATTATCAGGGTTGTCCTCATTGTTGCAATGGCCCTAGGGTGAACTCATTTAATAACTGGAATTGTATTGGTGAATCTTTATATTAATGTTATTATGTGGAACTTACATTATTATAGATTAGAATTAGTGGATTAGTTGTTCAATTGTATTGTTCTAAGTCATTGACATGTTGTGGAGTTTACTACTCAATTACAACATTGTGTATTCTATATTATCCCTGTCTGAAGTTGAAAGGAATTATGTGAAAAGAAACACCATCTTGCAAACCCAAAAACTATAAGGGAAAAAATTACCTTAGGAAACTACAAATAGGAGGGGAGGATCTACAGTTGATCTCATTGGGACTCATATTTTATGGGAATCTTGATTATGTAGGGTTGATCGAAGTTGTAGAGCCAGCCTAGCGCATGTCATGTGCACCTATATCTTACCACATGGTCATGTAACATAGAGTTTGTATGCATCCTTGGCTTTCATGTAGTGTTTATGTGATATTCCCACTTAGCATTTTGCTAAGTGAAATATCAATTTTGGCCATTTTTTCTATAATGCACAGTTGCATTTAGGAAATGTGGGTTTAGAGGTCCCACATATGATTTTTGGCTTAGAGCACAACCAAACATTTGAGCGGGAGGAAATATTGTGGCCATAGTGGAGCGTGGGGGCCACCTAATGGGAATTATAGCCCACATGAGGAATACGCTCCCATTGGAACGAAATTGGTGCAGGGAATTCAAGTTGGGCCCACATGGGAATTTTGGAGGCTCCTTGACAAAAGAGCAAGAGACACTCAATTTATCATTCATTCATCATTTGCAAAATTGTCTTTTGACATAACATGCTTGAGCTGAAGCCAATTCTGCAAGTGTTGTTTAGCACACAAGTAAATTTATTTTCTTCAGAGTGAGGTCTAACTAGTTGTTATTCACGAAATTATATAACTCTAGCCCCTCCTCTCATTTTGGTGTTTGTTGAACTATAAGATCATTTTATTCCTTCATAGAACATTTCCATTTGCAAACATTGTGTATTGTGTGGGTCGATCTTTTCTATTCTTCATCTTCTTGGCACTTGTAGTAATTGTTCTTGACAAGATACACTTAGGTAAATCCAAGTTACACAATAGTTGAAGGGTTGATCCACTGAAGGGCTACATAGTCACATGGAAGGGATAATTAGGGTGCTAGTCTTGATTATCTCATTAGTTTGAGGTTGGTGTAATCAAATCCAAGTGGTTGGACAACTACTTATCAAGGATATCTTCAACTAGGTGAATATCTCAACCAACACCATGGTTGGCTCGAAGATCGAAGTCATTTCACTAGAAGTCTCTCCAAGTTGAGCTTGATAACCTATGGCATTGTCTTAGACAAAGTGGGGTGATTAGCCTTCTAACCTCCAAGCCCACATCCTGTCCAAATTGCAAGGCTAACTTAAAGGAAGTTGTGATCCACAACTCAACAAGTGAAAATCTAATAGTAGGCCAAGGTAATTCTCATTCGCAACAACCAATTTATCTCTAGAAACCAAAATATTTACTTTTATTGTTTTATAAAATAAATAAAAAATAAAAAATAGCTACTAGCTTGCATTATTAAATTTTTATCTTAAGGTAACTAGTTAACTATTGGGGTTTTGACCTACATTTCTATAATTTATCCAGGGGATAACTATACCTCGTTTTTGAAATTTTAACACATATTTCATGAGGTTTGTGAATTTTAATTTGCAAATCTATGTTAATTTACAACAAATCATACTTCAGATCCGGTAATATTTCAAGTACAAGGGCCTTTTCCAAAAGTGTTTATCATACAAGCCCTTACATAAGTTTGCAGATTTGTTTTCCAAGCTTACTTCATTATTCTTAGGCTATTTAAAACATATTCCACCCACTAGAAGGCTTATTTACCTGCTGGAAAAAATTTCAGAGTGTTCAACCAATGGGAAATTGACTACAAAACCTCTACAACAAGTTTCAAATTTGTTCGGAACACAGATTGTATTGTAGATCTTAAGCTTAGGAACATATAAATTGATCTATTATTGTTGTCTTAGCTCATCAATTTAAACTGTTCATACACTTTTGTGTGGCCCCTAAAGTGGGTTGACTTTCTTGTTTCTGCATTTTTTAAGAGTGACAATTATAGGACTACAAGCAAATTAACAGAAGATGGCCCCTTACTAAAGGAAAAGGTACACTTAAAGGACAACATTGATAATTTGTAAAAACATTATTTGTTTATTGGGATTTTTAAGATTTTAATATCTTAGGTTTGAGTAAATTTAATTGTTGTTCTACACTATTTTATACAGTAATATCAATTCCTTATTGGCATAAATAGAAAGAAGTAACCATATCTTTATCATATACTCCATTTTTAGGAGAAAGTATACTAATTTATTTGGTGAGGCATCTTATATTGGGAATCCTTCCACATCCATTTAGGTAGGAGTTGGGCTTAAAAAGTGGGAACTCGTGGTGAGGTGACAATGGGCACTTGTCCTGCATGTGCCACTGTAAGGACCTTGAAAAGGCTACTATTTTGGGTAGTAGCATGGGCCAAGTGCTAAATATGAAATAGATCTAGGAAACCTAAAGGTGAAGGTGAGAATTCTAAATTTGCAATAAAAATAAATTCTTGAAATTTCCACATGGTTTCAAAGCATTCTTAAGATTTCTACATGGTATCAAAATTGATTTGATTGAGATTGCCCTTTAAGTGAAAAGGGAATTGAATATTTCAATTGTCTTATGCATGGGAGAGATTACTAAACTAGTAAAAGATGTTGGGTGTGAAACCCTAGTGTGATTGAGAGAAGCACTTGAACCCTAGAATGGTGGTTCTAATTTCTACCTAATTTACTGTTGGTCTTCCTTTGATGTATGATTTAAATTTTCAATTACTCTCAGTGTTAAAGAATGTGACAAGTTGGATGGTGCCTCCAATTTCATACCTTGGGAATTCAAGCTCCAAGAGATTTTGGAAGAGGCTGAGCTTTGGAAGCATGTTGAGAAAGAGATCCAACAAAATTGGCCTCTCATGTTAAAAAGGCCAAAGAAAATAGAATCATATTGACCATGTGAAAGATCAAGTCATCCCTCACATTTAAGATAAGACTACCAATTAGTTGATGTATGAGGCTTTAGTATCAAATTTCCAAGGTCTTTAGACAAATGTGAGAAATAAGATTTTGGCATAAACATGAGTAACTCAGATATAATGGTAAGTTATCTAGCCATCGTGATAGAGTTCAAAGACTAGTTCGCTACCATAGGGAAACAAAGTGGAGGATTAGGACCCACAGTGTTGTGTGGGAGCCCCCCCTGAAATTCTAACAAAATTTCTGAGAGAGTGACCCCAGGACCGCGCTCTTGAATCGCTCACGTTTGGGAGCGATTTTGGGGAGCGCGCTCCCGCAAAATCAATTCACTCCCTACCTTTTCTTCAACAACAACAAAAAATCACAAAGACATTCCAAACACAATTTTTTTCATAGAAACAACAATTTCTTAGTGGGACAACCTAATATTCAAAACTAGAGCGCTAGTATTGATATGAAATTCATGGTAAAGTTAAATTCTTAAAGTAAAACTGACATTGATAAAGGAGAATGTCACTTTTACTTAATTTTTTAACATTACCATGGAATGACTTGGGATCTTAAAGAGTGGTTCCGACCTTATTGGATTTCATATGGAGAAAGTAGAATTTTAGATCTCACTCAAAATCTAGTAGAATTATCCATTTTTCAGGATTTCAGGATTGCGGGGATTGCAATGTTTCCATTGGATTTTGTCATGTACTAGGGTATGGAACTCGTATTTAATCAAGAGCACCAAGCCCTTAATGTACCTTGATGTTAGTGACATTGGTTTTCGAACTCCTCTATCATGACCCTACTAAAAATCTACCCATCACTCAAAATAAAATCTTGACTTGACATGCTAAGTTTTTTCTATCTTATGTTAATGCTTAGAGGGTGATATTAATGACAAAGATCCCAAAATAGGAAATGATTTTGACGATATGTAGGTATTTGTTGAGCATGATTTTTTTGGATGCTAGAGGTCATTTAGATCCCATTTGTTGATGTATTTTATGTTCAAAGATGGATTGCACTCGATGCTATATTGATTATGTGAACCCTTACATGTTATATAAATGAGAACTTGTAATTTGTGGACCTGTGGTTGATGAAGATTATAACTACTAGATGGTTGATGTTATGTGGTTTAATCCATGTTTTTATGCTTGTTATAACTAATTCATCATTCTACATGCTTTTGTTGACATATATTCCTAAAAGTATACATCATATAAAATTTTCTCCCAATTCGCTCCCAACTTGAAAGCTTCTGAAAATTGTCACTCCCCGGTCCTACTTCCACGCAGCCTTGATTAGGTGTTTGTGTCCAATGCTTTGACTGGAATTGCTCCATATTGGAAATCTTTTGTCTAAGTTGTTTGTGCTTGTGGACATTTACCTACTTATGAGAAGCTATAGGATAACATTGTGTAGGAAGAGATAAGGCTAGAATCCCATTCAAAGAAGAAAAAAGAGGTAGAAGACAAGGTCCTCACTAGGATGATGAGAAAGGAAAGAGATAAATGACACAAGATGAGTAATATGGATGAATTCAGTCCAAGTAAGAAAGATTTAGTAACGTGAGATATTTTAGGTTTCACTAGAAGGTGCATTATGCAGCTAATGTCCAAAGAAGAAAGGGAAGACCAAGTAGTGAAAACAAGTTTCAGCGATTTCTAGTACTCTAGCAAGAGTGTTTTGAGTTATCATTTTTGTTACCCCTCCTTCTATCAAGGATACCCATAGTAAACTAATTTCATTTATTACTAGTATTTTTATAAGAGAAGCATATCAGTGACATGGAGTAGCCCTTCTTGATGGGTCAGTTGCATTTTGATTTTTGGGCACCTTCATGTTTCCCAAGGTAATTCACATTATTCAAAACACTTCATGTATTCTAAGGCATTGATCACACCTCCTTAGGTAGTTCTAGGGTTGTTTGTGGAGACTTGGACATATCCTATGTATGCCACGTGGAATATCCTTGAGCATTGTCCTTATCGGTTGCTTTTGGTGCAGATTTTCACATGCATTTAGGGCCAATTTGTACACATTGTAGCTATGGGGGTTTTATTGCAACCTTTGGTAACATGGAAAGGTGATTTGGGTGGTGTCTCACTCACTTATTGCACCACATAGCTAGTTTGAAATATTTTGAAGAGTATATGAACTAGAGTGGCGATTGATTTCATTATATTTAACATCACTTGGATGGATGGGGGTTTTATGACCTAAATTTTGACTTGTAGAAGCATCTTCCATGCTTCATGTAGTGCCTTGACATAAGGCATGACCATGTGCCTTCATTTGGAGCATTGACTGGAGATGTCTAACTCATCATCTCAAATAATTTTTGGAGCTGTTAGCATGATTTCCCCCCTTGATGGAATATTGGTACATGTCATGAGGTCATCGCACGAGAAAGTGAAGGACATCAAAGACTTTTTACTTGAATATACTTCACTATGCCAAGGATTGACCATGGACCATCTACCTCAACTATGGACCATTCTTACAACAACTTTGAGCAAGCATTGACCACTTGCACTATTCAAGTAGCCTTTGGAGGCTAGGCATTGGGATCTTGGACCATTTGTTCTCTTCTTGGAAGGATTGACCCCTCTTTTGAGGGTTTTATCAATCAAATCATTGTGCATGTGTCTTGACCACTTTATTTTTATGTTGTGATAGTTTACTCGATTTTAGAAGTTAGTTAGATTTAGTTTTATTAGGTTAGATCTAAGGAATTAAATAAAGTAATATTATTTGCAAAAAGAAGAGAGCTTCCTCAATCTAGGCTAGATCTTACTCTACAAATAGAAGAGAGATTCCTCATTTGTATTCATGCTCGGATTGTGTGAAATTTCCTTGAATGGAAGCAACTGGGATTAATCACAATGAATTTTTTTCACCATTAAAAAAATACTATGGAAGCAAAAATAAGAACTGAGAAATGCTAGTGCACACACATAAAAATGACACTGTTATTTTTGGACAATTGTCCCAAGAAAAACCAAATGTGGGAAAACCAATGCCGTAGTTGAGTGTTTTATTATTATGCAACAGTAAAAATTTTGAGTAAAATTGGATGCCCAAAACTAGCAATCCATTAAAAGATAAAATAGCCATAAAAAATTAGTGAGACAATTTTTTCTCACCCAACACTGATCTAGCTCCAAAAATTGCACAAACAAGCCCCACAAAAGCCCCTATGTTAGCCTTTGCATCACCCCTGTGCCATCCCTGCACAGGCCCTCAAACACTTTGCCTGGAATTTGCCTCTGATCAATTCGACTACCCAACTTAGCAACTGAGAATGACTTTCTAGCCTCTTCGGAAATTCTCCCGGCCTCCAACAACTAAATGAACCCTCTATCTAGCCAATAGAACTCTACCTCTAAAGCTTCTATGCAACCTCACTAAGGAAACTTGGCCCTCTTATAGATGACTCTCTAGAACTGGAAGCTCCTCTAGAAATTTGTTATGTTGCCCCACTACCACCTACTACTTGATCATTGACTCAATCTCTCCTGTTGACTCACCTACACTAGAAAATCAAATTGCCTTGATCACTGAGTATATGCATTGGTGTGTTCTCCATCTACCCATTGACCTCTACTTATAATCTCCAGTTGGGGCTCCAACAACCATGATTAAAACTCGATGGATGAGATCATCTCCAAGTCAATATGTGTGAGTTTCTAGATAATTCTCACCTTTCTTAATTAATTACTATTAATTAACCAGTTTTCCTTAGTTAGACTTAGGAAAATTTTAAATGATGGTCAATTAATTTAATTGAGCTATCACTAGGTGGAATTTCCATAAACGATTAATGGGTTTTGGAGAACTCATGTGTTTCAGCCTCTCCACAAAGTTTCAATAATAGAACACTATTTGATTCTACAAATAATGACACACCCTCTTAGCGAGGACAATGTTCGCTAGTGTTGCGCCACTGCTACATCACCCTGTCTCTACATCATCTTCCCATACACGCTATTGATGTTTGACAATTGTAGTTGCATGCCATTGTCCATCAACCACTATGATAACTTTGATTCATCTACTACTAACAATAGTTTAATCATGTTTCATGTTTTTTGTTGTTGACCCTTATTGTACAACCTATATTGCTACCAACTCTACATCTGCACTGCAACACAACTAACAATATTTCTCAATGTTGCTGCTATTGCTACAACTGAGAAGAATCCAAAATACTTAATCAATTGTGTCTTTGTGCTGCAACTATCTCCTGAGTCTCTGAATTCTACCAGCCTCTGCACTCTCCATTGGGAAATATGCACTATTGTTGATTTTTCAATGTTCCTCCTGCACTGCTATCAACATTGCTCTACGCTCCTCGGTATCTAACTACAACTAGTCTGCAAGTGTCACTCTATAATTGACTATATTAACTGACATTGATCCTCCTGCTGCTAAACACTGTGGATCCCCTGTAGCAAAGGTAATGATCCATGAGGAAACACCATTCGATGCTCACCTCGATGGACCCTACCCAAATCTCTACGCAACCCTGGGACTAAAGCTCCATATTGCCCCACCTCTCTCTTGGAGGTATAGATGCATACATGGTGAAATATTCCTCTATCCTAGAGGAAAAATTATCGATCTCTTCTGGACCTGTTGCTTGATCCTACTTCTCCTTCCTGTCCTTCTTCCTCTGAGGACACTAAGTATTGTAGTGGCCAAACTCGCCACACCTAAAGCACTTGATATTGAACAGATCCTTTTTCTTATTCTTCTCTCCCTGCAAGCCTTGTCCCTAGCTATAGATTTTTATCTTCCCTTTTGATGCAAGTTCCACATTGTCTTCCTCCTTCACATCCTTTGATCCCTTGCTACTATTGTCACTAATGGAGCTCTTTACTAGAGCTCACCTTATCTCCTCTTGTGTGAGGTCAACCCACATCCAATGCCACCCAGGCAACATATCTAATCCCATAATGCCTTGGAGGAAATTCTTGCAATCCTCGATGACACTGTTGAGAGCCAACCCTTCCATTTCTATAGGTGGAGACATCTGTCCTACAGTTGCAAGCTCATCCCATATATCCTAAAGTCTGGTGAGAAAGGGGTTGATGCATTCACCCTTCTACATCCTAATGATCCTCGGAAAGATTCTGATATAGCCCTGAGAGAGCATCCCACATATTTTTGGTTGTTTTCTTGCCATATATATGTGAGACTATATGGTCTTAGACTCCATCCAGGATCATCCACTTCGCCTTGGCCATCTCCTTCAAATTTTTTAGCTAATCAACATCGATAGGTTTTTCCACAATGTTTTATGTATAGGTATTATTTCCTTGCTCATCTAGCAAGAAGGACATCGTGGCCATCTAGATGATATAGTTGGATGCTCCCTCCAAATTGTCCTAATATCTAAGCCCAACTATGGCCATTTCTGCAAAATATTGACCTAGGATGGAAATCTCCCTCTTTCACTTGCTCGGCTACTAGCTCTGTCATTCACACTCCTTCTTGGAGTGAGAAAATATGTTTGCTGCTACTACCAACTACAACAAGAAATTTGGATTTCCGAAGCTAGAAACCCTCTAAGAGAAACTCCCTCTGTGTGTGCACTTTCTCTTCCACTGAGCACTGAATTTTCTCTAGAAAACTACTACAAACCCTTTGTGCCCAAACTAAGAGTTTTCTCTGCGAAATACTAAGTTGTTGCTTCCTATGCTAATCAAAATCACTTTCCCTAACAAGTCAAATTTTCCTGCTACCTACAACTATAAAATCAAACCCTTGCCCAACAATTCGCATTGCTTGACTAGGCACTCTCCAACCCTAGAAAATTTCATCCTACTTCTCCCTCTAAACAATGAAATTATATTCCTTCAACTCTGAGCCTCTTGTTTGCCAAATATGATCTAATACCATGTGCTGTAGCATCCATTGTTATTTAAATTTTATTTTCAGTTTTAACACAAAATG
>Ga0068628_1001343_pt1 | contig 10110 bp, 9 predicted proteins | sample InSIn2gowninarea_FD_77431 | JGI IMG/M metagenome (GOLD analysis project Ga0068628, IMG submission 77431) | Clean room microbial communities from NASA Spacecraft Assembly Facility at Jet Propulsion Laboratory, Pasadena, California, USA -... ... | reverse complement strand
TCTGGGGGGGGGGGCCATGCACGGACCAATGCCAAAACATGAACCTCCATCCACTCACATCATTGTCTCAAGTCTCTTGGTTGCCTTAGCATTTTGCTTGTTTGCATCTGGCATGACATCACCCTCCACTCAGCCCTCAACTAATTTCAAAACATTAGTGTATCTCACACTAACATCATGCGTGAAAGCTTATGACCCTTTTGTTTTTTGCTCCTACCTGATTTCATCCACTTCCTAGCCTTCTATGCAAAGTGGAATGCGAACATCGCTTGAGCTGACATCACTTAGCCATCTACCAATGCCATGAGATGACCCCTCCATTTGCTTGCATCACCAGCAAAGTCTCCTGACCCCTTTGTTATTCCCCTCTGGATTATGTTAGTGAATTTTCAAACTCCTACATATATGTCTATAAAAGTAATATTCCTTATAATTGAATTCTAGTAAAGGTGAATAAAGAAAGAAAGTATATAAATATCCTTGGGTGACCAAAAGCTATCAGGGGGACTAGAAAGTACAATCATGTAAATGAAGCTAGCAAGCCCATAGTAGGCACATATAAAAAAACATAAAGGAATAAACAACTACAATCATACAAGAGAGTCTTGACCCTAAAAAAAGGGAGGGATACAAAAACTAAGGCTCTCTAGGGAATGTTGCTATGGACCTCACTGGGGGGGAGCGTACAATGGTACTCTTTGGTCTAGGGAGATCTTAGGTGTGATCACTATGGGATTTGTCTATGATACTACTACTGGAGGAGAAGAAGGATGTGGTCCAATGCATCAATGAAGGATCCTTAGTGCTCTATGTACATATCCTAGTATAGCATGGTGGATGTAAGTGCTCATCTCGATGTCTCTTGCGAGCTCACTCAGGAGAAATGGAACAAAAAAAGGACATGATGATTCAATCCCCAAATGGCTACTGAGCCCAAGCTAAAAGTTATCGTCATAAGAGGAGGGCCTCTGGAAAGTATAGATCCAAACATTATTGATTAGGATAATGAATGAATGTACTCAAAGAGTTGTGTGAGTCTTAGAAAAGGCAATAATAGCATCCTCAGATCTCATAGTAAACTGAACATTAGAAAATGAAATGGGTCTCAAACTCAATCTCAAGAGAGCAAAGGTGACAGACTCAAAGGTATTTATCTATGTGGTGGTCTATCTTGATCCTCAATTGGTGTGAACATACTCAAAATTGAATAAGGGCTAATCTCGAGCTAAGAGGAAGATCCAAGATGATGTATAAAGGTGGCTAGATCAACCGCCTATCTAACTAGAGGTAATGATGAGCATAATGGTCTAGTTTGAGTGTCAATGGATGCAAGGGAGACATCCAAGTAACTTGAATATAAGATCTATCGATAGTATCATGTATCATTATGAGGTATTCTTCTACTGTTTGAGATAAACCTGTATGAGGTGAAGGTAGACTATCTGATGAGAAACCAAATCATGAAAGCATCTTGGATACCTCGATGGACTAGCATCAACAGAAACCCTAGGTAGATAAGTCAATCGAGGAAGTTAGGGATCTAACTAGGAGTCTATCAGAACCACTCCCATGAGTAGATAAACCCTAAATATAATAAAGAAAGAGGACTATGTAAGTGAGGGCCCAAACCAGAAGAAGATGGCATCCAAAATCCACAAGGAAAATAGGGTGTGGGACTACCTCTTACTCTGGATGAAGCATGATAGGAAGGTGATCAAGATCCTCTCTTTCGATGTCCAATGAACTACCAATAAGTTGGGTCCCAAAACCTCTACTTTGTACAAGGCTATAGGTATGAATAGGGTTTAGAATAACTCTAACTTGGATGAAACATCCTAAAAATGTAACTGGAAGCATTGTCTCTCCAAAGTGGATAAGGTTGCATACCCTCAACAAACTTCGGGTGGCACTGTTGACCTCATGGAGAATCTGGGACCTAAAAAGAGCACTCCTAAGTATGTATAAGAGGAGGTAATATTTATACTATCACCATAAAAGCTAAGTTATGTTTGGTCCATTATGGCCTTTGAAATATTAAATAGCATAATCTTAGTCTTGCTAAGATTCACTACCAACTCCTACTTAGCACTGAGCCTATCGAGAGCATTGAGAAAATCCTATAAACCCTCAACCAAGTGGGATAACAATATGATGTAATAAAAAAAAAAAAGTAAGGAAACTCTACTACCATGAAGAAGGCATCCACATGCAGACCCTATGGTCTCAAGGATAAAGGAATCTAGCTCATCTATATATAACCCAAACAAAGTCAAAGAGAGAGGACAAACCTATTTCTCCCCTATGATGTTAAGAACATTATTGGAGAGTCCATATGAGGTGCTCACTCATCTTGAATTCAAGATAGCCACTAAACCCTCCTCTGGTACTCCTAAAATCCTCAACCACTCCATGAGTCTATGTTTAGTAACAATGTCAATGGCTTTCTTGAAGTCTACAAAATAGCAGAATACTAGAGACTTTTGGAATCTAGCCTCCTCAATAATAGTCCTGAGTGTGAAAATATGATTAGAGGTATGATAGTCTCTATGAAATACAACCTATTCTATAGCTCAAAACCCCCTATAGTTACCCATCCAAGAGAGATTCCCGTCCAAGACCATGGTGTACAACTTGGCTAGGGTGTGGCTAATCATGATGGTGCAATAATTTCTCGAGTCATCAGGATCATCGATATTAAATATGGGATGAATGATGTTGGTATATAGGAAGAAGGGAAACCATGGAAAATAATATTGTTAAAGAGATGTGTGAGGATGGCAGGGAGGGTGTGGATGGCATGCTTGAGGAATTTGGCTTGAAGATCGTCAATTTCCATGGCCTTCCCCAAGTTTAGTTTTTGAATGGTAGAATGGATGAGGGGGGATGAGAAAAAGTCTGAAGTGAGGGGATGATGGATAGGAGTGAGTGGGGGATGTTCATCAAAAGTGTAAAGGTGAGAAGCATACTCATGTTATTCTTGCAGAATAACACTATGAAGGGGTAATATTCTTTAGATTCATTATTCTTTCATTCATTCATTTCTTTCCCAATAAACTTCCTTCTATACTTATTGCTCTTTATTCCCTCTTCTTTCATTTATAAATAATTGTATAAATTCAATCATGAGTATACATTGTATATACTTAGTATTTTTCTTAAGAGTCTTATATTATATGTGCCTTAGTCAAGGTATGGTTCTATTTAAAGTATTTTCAGGTCATGTTCATGTTATCGAGTCTTAGTCAGAGGAAAGGCATTTCAAATCTTGCTATTTTGTTAATTAGTGGGTATTATTTATACATAGTCTAATGAGTCATATTTAGGATATGTGTATAGGCCATAAGCTAAAGAGTGTCAATCTTGTAAAATTGGGTAAGTATTTTCTGGGAATTATTTCCAGGTGTTATTGTATATAGTCTATTTGTATAAGTCTAAGTCTAGTTCAGGTCATGCTGAAAGTGTAGTTATTTAGGTTTGAGTCTTGTGTAGTCTGGGAGTTCTTTCCAAGTATTATTGTATATAACTGTTAGTTCAAATTTAGGTCACTCAACAGGTCATGTATTGGAACCCATGGAATTCTAATTGAAGAGTTGCATCTTTTGATAGAAATCAGCAAGCTCTAACTTCATCCATTATCAGATATTCTAGAAGGTCTTAGTGGTGGGAGATGTTACAATGCTCACATTTAGCGAACCCCATTGATCTTAAGTGATGATGTCATACTTTTTGAGAAAAATTGATGGGTGGTAAGGCTTCTCAAATATTCAACAATACCCATCGATGTGCAACAAAACTTGCTAAGGATAAATAGATACTGTAAGAAGAGATGAATAATTAGGTCCACTTAATCAAGAGTGTATGACCCCTTAGACTCTACCAACATATCGATTATGACTCATTTTCACATGGAAATAGTAGTTCATTCTTAGGACCAAATGGTTACATCTTCCTTCACCCTTACAATTGTTAGAACCAAAATTGTAACACAAGCATTTAATGTTTATAGAGGGTTAGTGGCTCACTGATTGATTAATCAGCTTAACTGTACCAATAGAGATGGTGGACCATACCTCATAAATATAGCAACAGTTCAAATGTGCCATAGTAAAGAGATAAAGGATGACTAATTACTACTAGATTGGTATATGATTGAAGATCTATAAATTCTAAGAATCAACATGCATTGAGACCATAATCCATGATTAGTCATAGATTATACATTTTCCTATACATGATTGTGAATATTTAGTTTCATCTAGTTCTTAGCCAATAGGGTAGTTGCATTCATTAATGATGGAAAACCACCTATTTTGTAGATAGAACATTATAAATAGTGAAATGTTAGAGGTCCAAAAGGTCAAACATTTTAGCAAAGTTTCCCAGTGTGAGAAGTGTTTTCATATATGATAATACAATACTATAATATTTTACTCTGCAATTTGTGGCTATTATTTTGTTTTGTAAACATTATGTATGAAGCATTGTCCTAAATTATGGTTGTGTATGACAATTACAAAACCCCAAGAATAAGGTAGTTGTTCTATTCTTAGTCTTGGTAATGGATTATAGCCTATGCAATGATGCTCGAGCTGATTAATTTCAATTTGCTTTTAGTAGTTTAGCTTTTATGTATTTCCTATTACTCTTTACCTTTTTTATTTCTTTCCAATTATTTTTGACCTCTTTCATAGATAGGAATCGACCTATAACCCATATATTTAGCAAAAAACCCTCATGAGCATATTGTTCCACCACTTTTTGCTCTTTCAAGAACCCTATTGTTGTAGGCAATGGATAATTATACTAGACCAAACCTTAAGGTTACATTATACCGATCAGTAATAGAAACACTCATTTTTGGCACACCTGATGGGACATGAGTAAAACCTAAATCATTTAGGCATAAAATATCATTCATTTTTGGCACATATGATGGGACACGAGTAAAGATCCAAATTATTTGGGTGTGAATAGGCCAAATAGCTATATCTAGTAGGCTATCACCCTTGTGCTTGAAATATTATAATATTTAATAGATTGTATTGGTGACTTTGCTATCATACCAATTATTTTTGTGAACCCTAACACCTCTAATTCATAGATTTATGAGAAGTAGTATGAGAGGACTAGGTGAAAGATTTACCAAACCCTTTCCCCACAAATTCCTTTGAGAGCTATCCCATTATCAGCCGTATTTGACTCTATCCAACAAAATCCTTCACCTCATACTACTGGTCTAAACATGGTTCATCCTGCTCTTGTAGATTTTCTCGCTTGGAATAATAGTCATCCCTTTGTAGTTACTACTAATTTCCCATCTATTCCTCAAGTAGCTTTTAATTTTTTGCCTAAATATGATGGTTAAGAAAAATGCCTTATGAGCATTATCAAGATGTATATATTTTGGCTTTAAGTTTTGATATTATAGATGAAACTATAATGACCAGGTTTTTATTGTATTCTTTTAAAGGCAAAGTAGTTGAATGGTTCATAACTCTGACCCCCCAATCTATAAATACATGGAGAGAGATGTGTCAAGCTTTAATCAAGAGATTTACTGAAGATGGTGGTGATAGCACCTTTTTGAGCCTCATAGCATGTATCAAAAGACATCCCTGTGAGTCTGTAGATGATTTTAATATAAGATTTGAGAAAATATAGAAGTCCATTCTAGTAAGGATTAGACTTACAAATGCTCAAGCCTTGGTATATTATAGGAAAGCATTCCACCTAGATTTGAATATGTTAATTGTTATGTTAGGAGATACTTTCCTAGATGTCTATTAGAGAGTCAAAATTGTTGAACATACCTTGCTTTCCTTTGGAAAAATGCAACCAAAATTCACTACACCCTTATTTCCTAATCTACCTCCTAAGGAAACTCCAATATAGATTCCTCATCTAGGAGTTTTAGCCTTACCACCTCCTCCTCATAAACTAGCACTCCTTGCTCTACCATCTACAAGTATAAGTACAATTTTCCATAACCTTAAATGCATTCCTTGATATTTATTACATTCAAGATATTATTGTAGTTGATCTTCCACCTCTATTTAGAATATGCTTATCTAAAGAATTCACTACCAAGTTGGGAGGGTATTTAGCCTTAGATTACACACACCTCCTACTTTCTTTCTAGAAAAAGCATGTCAAGATCCCAAATGAAGGTACCAAAAATGTCCATCTTAAGATCACCAAGAAAAAATATATGAATGCCTATGAGCAAGTAGAGATATTTGAAAGGGACCCACTCATGGAATCATTACTAACCATAGAAATTATTTTAGCAAATGACCTTAAGTATTAGGTCACTAAAATTGGCATGGGAAACTATTGCTTATTTCAAAATGTTCAACCAATCTTAGTCACAATTGAAAGAGAACATGAAGTATGAATGATGCTCAATGATGGGACCAGATGTAAACATGGTTGCATAGCTTCACATTTAGATTCACATGGATTTGTACCAATAATTATGCTATGTATGAAGCTCTATGCTTAAGGCTATCTAAAGCTATCAGTATGGGCATCATATGCCTAGTATTCCATGGTGATTCTAAACTAGTCATAAATCAAGTCAAGGACAAGATTAGTGCAAGGCATCACTATCTCAGTACTTACAGGAATAGGATATAGGACTTGATGGAATCATTCCTAGACATTAATTTTATCTCTATTACTAGAAATTATAATCAAATTGTTGATGCACTTGTAGGAAAAGGAGCACATTTCAATCTTACTCATCATCGAAGAGTTAGTAGTGGAGTCAAAGTCCTATGCAGGCCATCTATACCTAACACTGTAAAGTTTTGGTAGGTATTTGACCCTGATGAGCATATTATAAATTTTCTTGTAGATGAATTAGTGGCTCACACCTTTGGTGTTATATAACTACCTAGTTATTTTCAATAATCCTATGTTATACAAATGAGAAACAGTGTTGTATCCAAAGGTTTGCTTTCCTTTAAATAGCTACTATCATGAATGCACTTGCAGTTCCAAATGAATAGAGCTTCCATGTTAAGAAGCAAGTTTATCTAAGGAAAAATAAGACTTTTATCAATATGAGGATGACATGACCAACTAGCTTGATGAAAGGTATGCCAAAAATACCACCAAACTACACCAAAGCTATGACATTGCATTATTTGATAAATCTTAGGATAGACAAGTCCTACAAGCTTTGGTGCTGATTCTTGGTTGTATGAACCAAATTGAAGCTGATGAATCCATGATTAGAATGGATTATAACATTGATGAAGGGTTAGTGAGCTATGATTTTCTTGCCTTCTTGTTGAATGAAATTAGAAATAATCTATTCAATATCGACAAGGGAGATTTTAGGCACTCCTCCTATCTATGGTGGTTGATTATCCATGAAAATCTACAATTTTTAGTTGATGGGGGATTGTCTATAGTGCCAACCACTGCTTCTATAGCTCCTACTTCAATTGACATGAGAGTGTTGGTACTCACCAAAACTCATGGCTCTTATTATGAGTTCATGGAGAAATGTTTTGCACTAGTCATGAAGATTCTCATGGGGAGGAATGTACATAGATTGTATCAAACTATCTGGTAAGAACTCCAAGGTGAAAATAAAATTGGAGACTGGTATTTCTTAAAGAAGAGGATAGTTATTATAAGGTATGGGTATTTTGGAACTCCCTTTTTGCTACCCATATTTTTTACCCCGCAATTGTATTATTTAGAGATGGGTAGACAAATGAGCACCATAAAGACCAAATATGGGTCTGATGATAATTTTGAACATGTAATTAAAATATCGATTGTAGCAGGTAGTTTTACATTGATGGAAGTAGATTGTAAAGAAGAATTATCCAATAGAAGGTGATTGGATGTATGACCCCTTAGGGGAATGTAAGAAATAATAAAGGAAAATAAAAAATGTCCAACATTCAATCATGAATCCTAGCCCATATTGAATTTTTTGCAAACTAGACTAAACAGGAAGTTGAAGTCTCTTTGAAGTGGGAATTTGGCATTTTGGATAAGGTTGGATGGGCTTAGAGGGCCTAAAAAAGTATAAAATATGGGAGACCAGAAGGAAAAAATTTGTCTTAGCCCTGGAGGTCATTGCTCAATTGCAAGATGAGTTGGGATGGAGCCCCAACAAAATTGAATATTTTACAAAATACAAATTTGAATATACCACCAAATCAATGTATGTTGATGATAATCCTTTTGGTGAGTTTAATCATGATCAGTATTGGCATGCATAATTTTAGCAAGACCCGCTACAAGAAAAAGGAAAACCTTTGTTAAACAAAATTTAAGGGAAGGCTTCAGGAGAGGATTAACCACTACTATAATGGAAAGAGTAGCTTTGAGAATCCAAGAAGAGAAAACTTGTAGAGGGTCCTAGCTCATAGCAGCCTTCAAAGAAGAAAAAGGAGACACAAATAGTCATGCTTACAATTTTCAAGAAGTCTTCCTTGAAGAAACAAAGAAAATTAATGTTAATTATTAAATATGCAACCAAAAAATAGCCTGTAAAAAGAAAGCCATCTATGCCTAAGAAAATCCATATTCCATCTCTGTAGGTGCAATATGAAGAGCCAGATACAAGCATGAGAGACATGAAACTTTTAGATGTTGAAACCTAAAAAACACAAAGCACATACACGATAGTATATCAAGATGCTTAGGAAGACCCAAGGGATGAAGTGCAACAAGGGAGAGGAAATGCGCTTAGAATAGATGGAACAATAGAAGCAAGAGGAGAAGTGATCAGAGATGATGATGATGATGATCCAAATAAAAAGGGCTCTGAACCAATGAATAAAGAATCATAGAAAGATGCAACTGCTGAAAAAGGGGAAGAAGAAACATAGGAAGAACCCATTGTAGAAACAACAAAGGAGATGTCTGACCAAAAAATTCCATCATTAACATCAAAGGTAGGTACATCCCACCATGCTTTAATTCCTTATTCAATCATGTCAAAAAAGAAATAAAGATTATTTTTTCTACTCAAGTAGTAGAGCCCATTGATTGGGCAACATTCATTAATAAACCCTTTATACTACTAGAGCAACAAGGTAGATTATTGAGTAGAGTTATAGACATGGGGAATATTAAAATTACACATATGCCTTTCAAATATGGATAGTTAGATACAAATCCTACCACCATAATAAATGTAAATATGTAGAGTGCCTCAGTAGTGGATTAGTCTAGGTTTTTGGTTAAGACTTCCCTAGTTGCAAGAAAAAGTCTCCAATCCTTGGAGAATAAAGTAGAGAAATTAAATAAAAAGGTTGAGCAACTCAAATTAAATTGCTCCCAAAAGGATAAAATGATGGACGGATTACAAAACTAAAATAATGAGTTAATACATAAATTGATCAAATAAAATTTTAAACATGAAGAGAGCCTATAGGATGCTAAGGTTGAATTAGAGAAAATGAAGAAACAAGTTGAAGAGCTGAAGGCTCATTCTAGCATAATTGAAAAAAAGGCTTAAAAGGTAGAAGAAGAATTGAAAAAGACTATAGCAACCAATAAATTTTTGAATGATGATAAGATTAAGATGCTAGAAATTATTAAGAATTTCAAGAATATTTTGGTAGAACAAGTTAGAGAAAGATTGGTCAGCATATCCCAGTTGTATTATTTGAAAAATCAAGTAGAATAGGCTGTCCAATAATATAATGCTTAGAATGCACTCCACTAATTGGCCTTAATAGTCCTAGTATCAAGGATTGAAGGAATGCAATATTGCTTAGGGAATTAACAGACAGGGAATGCAATATTGCTTGGGGAATTAACTCCAAGGTTGAGATAAATAATTTTGAGAAGAATTAAATATATTTATTATTTGTAAGATTTTTTGTTTTCCCTGGACTTGGAGAAAAGTCAATTGAATGTAGAAATGAGTTTTGTAAATAGATATTTTAATTATTTAATTCAATTGAAGGCTCCCAAATTGTGGGAAGAATCAGATGTACAAATTAGTGCTGACTGATGGATGGAAAATACTAAATAATTTTTGGGGAAAACCTTATCTAAGAATAACTCTCAAACTTGCAAGAAATCATTGAACTGGTTTAGGAGGCATTATCAAGATTTTTGCATGCTGGAAGATTG
>Ga0068628_1001342_pt1 | contig 10119 bp, 6 predicted proteins | sample InSIn2gowninarea_FD_77431 | JGI IMG/M metagenome (GOLD analysis project Ga0068628, IMG submission 77431) | Clean room microbial communities from NASA Spacecraft Assembly Facility at Jet Propulsion Laboratory, Pasadena, California, USA -... ... | reverse complement strand
TTATTAGATAGCTTTTAATTTGAATTTTTAAATTTATTTGTTTGTTTTTGTTTTTTCCAAAATTAGATTTCAATCGGTTAACCTATGAAAATTATAATTTTATTATAAAGTTATTTTTAATATCTTTTTTGTGAATATATATATATATATATCTATATATATATATATAGTGACTCACTATCATATGGAACATATTTTATACGGAAGATATTTTAAAGAATTTTACTTTAGTTATTTTACATTAGAATTTAAAATCAATATGTAAAGACAAAATTTTTTTGAGACAAATATAATTTGAGACAAAATTTTATATTTAAGACAAAAATAATTTGAGACAAAAATAATTTAAGACAACTTTAAATTTAAGACAAAAATAGTTTGACACAACAATATTTTAAAACAATCTTTATATTCAAGACAAAAATAGTTTAAAACAAAAATATTTTAAGATAATATGTAGATTTAAGACAAAAGCAATTTGAGACAAAAATATTTCAAGACAAACCCAAGTGTAAAACAAAATTATTTTAAAATAAAACTTACCACTTAACATGAAACTCATTTAAGAGAATTAACAATTAAGATAAAAACATATCAATTTAAGACAATATTATCTAACAACTCCAAAATTGACTCTAACAATGCACCCTAAATCCGCCAACTTGCATGCTACTATTGTCCTGCATCTATACCGAGGTTTTGAAAACTACAACAACTTTTCCTTGCAAGATTTCCTCGACATCAATTCATCTTACGTCCCTTCGATCTCTGTTGATATGACTAGAGACCACTTGTCTTTTTTTGCATTTGAAAGTACTACATAGAGAGGGATTTTAAGGCAATTTTTTAAGACACATGAAATCTTTTGTCTTAAATTTTAATTTGTCTTAAAATTTTCAATACGAGGCACTAGTAAACAAGGTAAAGGTCAAGGATTAGGAGTTTGTTTTTACGTTATTGATGGGTTCATGAGGAAGCAAAGCAATGGAGGATGACAACAACTAATGGTATTTAGGGCAATGGAGGCCAACAACAAAGTTGCACTTCATTAGAGGAGCAATGGAGGTACTTTTGTTGAACGTGGATAGGCAGTAACATAGTTGGAGTACTTTTAAGGGTCTCCAACGATTGTGTTTTAATATGTGTTTGTTTATTGTTCCATTTATTTGGATGCTACCTTTTTTTAGAAAGAAAAAAAATGGCATCTTTGAATTAAAATATAAGGATAATACATAATTCAAATTTTGTTCATTATGTTATCCTTTCATGCTTCTCCTATTATTCTTATGCCCATACATTTCTAGTTTCCTATTCTCCAATTTTTTTTTTCTTAACATCAAACTTTAGCTTATAACCATTACATTTTCATAAATGAACACTTTCATTATCTAAAGATACAAAAATTCCATCAAAATCAGGTTTGTGTTAAATTGTCTCCTGTTTTCTTCGAAATACCTCTTTTACATAAGACGTATGTTGTCAATTATGTTTTTTGTATATATGTTGGAAATGTATATGATTACAATTCCATACCATGTTCTAAATCCTCATCATCCAATTTACAAGTATGGGGGCATTGAAATTAGTATGCGTGTTCACCTAGTCAATGATTGCTTTTGAATCTCCATATACCTAAATTTTGTCTAACCTTAGTCATTTTGTTGCGATAAGGACTCCCCTTAATGTTGTAAACTCGAATTTGTTGTTTGATACCATTCCTCCCTCCCACAAGAAGTGGAAGAAATTACTAGGCTTAGTAACTATGATTACACCACATCCATATTTCCTTCTATTATTGGCTCCATAAAAAAATCGAACCAGGTATTCTTTCCAAATATCAATAAATTTGCATTTCCTATTTCTGTTAGACTTGATCATGGACCAAAGCTTGTTGAAAAAAAAAATTGTCTTGATAATGGCTTCTCTAACAATCACAATTTTCTAATAAAAAATGCTAGCGTTCCTACTTCGCCATATAAAGCATATGATATATAATAGGAGGGACATGTACACCATGTGTGAAGTGAACCATGATAGAAGACGTTTGAATAAGGGTTTATTAGTTCAAACAAAAGGAAGATTCATTTCATCCATAACTCCATCCCAATTTAGCCTCGCATATGAGCATTTGATCAACAAATGATCAGTATCTCCAACCCACCCCCCTCATGCATAAAGGGCATATTCCAGGACCAATGAACCAATTCTTTTGTAAGTTGTTCCATGTTAATATACACTCATGTGCTATAAGTTGGAAAAAACATTTTAATTTTTTTGGGAGATTCCATCTCCATATATCCTGTAGACTCTTATTATACTTGTTGATCCTCCTAGGCATTGGCATCATCAAGTAGATGTCTTGGACCATCAAATTGTTCTTTTTCATTTTATCCTCCCCATATCATACAATCCTGCTTATCACCAAGAGTTATGCTAGCAGATCTAAGTTGCACAACATATGACCCCCATTCCTCATGATATATCTCTAGTATGCGAAGGTATTCAACCCTTCTCCAACTATGTTGATAAATGTTTTGTGTCCCCGACAGATATTTCTATTGAAATCCAACAATGTCCTTTCTGTGAAGGATTTCAACTAACTGAAAGGATAATGAATGATTTCTATCATTCCCCATGATGGCTTCTAATCCAATTTTGTTCTTAGATCTATCTGTAGCCCCACAATGGACAAACTGCAACATCCAATGTAGAGTGTGTTGAAAAGTGTAACTAGGCTCGGTCTTCATAATGACATGTGTAAATATGATTTTATGTAACTAATGTAAAGAAGAAAATAAAATTACTTTTGTAATGCCCGAATCATGGGTTTCATGATCAAGGAATTTTATTTTAGTTAAGGTTTCCATTGTGAGCATTTAGGTTTGCCATCAAGTCATAATAGTCTATTGAGTCAATGTTATGTATGGATGACTCTTCTTGGACATGTTACAAATATATTTGAGTCATTGAAAGAGTGTCACATCAAGTAGGGAAAAATCCTCCATTAAACCTCTGAAATAAGCAGCCATACTATCAATTCTAGACTTTTGTCCCCAAATCTGTTCCCTCCCCATTGAAAAATTAAGATCCCACACGATGATTATGGAACTTAATTGAAGGATTCCCGATTGTGAAACCTGGTCCCAAAATAGTCTACGCCTCACATATGGAGCATATGAATTGACAGTTCAGACCCTTTGATAGTTTCGTATCATGTGACTAGTCATGATAATCCTTACCTGATGATAGAAATGTTTGCATCTCAATAATTTATGGATCCCACATAACCCCCAAACCACCAGATAATCCAATAACATGAGTTGCAACTACATTTGATGCATATCATGCAGAAGAAATTACCCCACATGCCTTATCTCTGCAAAACATCGTTTATTGGAAAAGGATTAGAGAGTGTTTATGAACTTGAACAATACCTCTAAGAAAGCCTAATTTTGGGGTTGCTCCCAAAGCTGGGATGTTAATGGAAATAATAATCATGGAGGCACCACATGCATGGTCACACACCCTCTAAGGACACAGACTCCAACAAAATAAAAATAGAGATATTCCCAATAGCAAAATCATAATCAATATCAAACCAATTATTGGGAGATTGAGCCTCATCGACGTAACCCAATTCAATCTTGTTATAGATTGAAACCTCTTCATATTTAGGGGGTCTCTTCTTCCTATGTGTGAAATTTTTATATGATTGACCACTAGAATCCAAAGGATTGTGGAAAATGGATCTTTTAATAGAAAGGGGAGCCATATTCTTAGATGAGGAAAAAATAGTCTCCAATTCCTTGTTAGGGGAAAATGTACCAAGGGACGAGACCATTTCCAAAGGCCAAAATGGAAACCCATTGACATAAGATGACTTATTGCAAAGGGAGGAGGACTCAGGTACAAGCTGAGTTTGAGGGACAAGAGACTCATGTCTAAATTCATTCATGCAGTTTATAGAGGGATGGGTATGATGTGATGGATCATCAGAAGATATGGGATTGACCATTACCAAAGGCCAAAATGGGATCACCACTTCAAGGGATGACTTGCCATAGTGGCTTCACTTTATTAATCAACATGTTCATTCATAAAGGGGGTTTTAAAATTGTGAAAAATAGATCCAATATATTATACATATTGGGAGTGGGGATTTCGGGTAGAGGGTTATAGATTTTGGAGGTATTAAAATGAGTATTTGGTAAAACAAGGGGATATCTACTAAAATAGGAATGGAGTAGTATTGGCTATTTAGTAATAGAAAGACAATGGTAATCTAAATTGTGAACAAAATAATGGTTGTTTATCTTACCACTTAGAAGAATGTTATCATTTCAAATATCCACACGAGGGAGAAGATTATAGTTTAAAAATACTTTTTTACATTGTTTCAAATCAAATGTAAATGGAGAGGACTTTACGAAGGTTTTCTACAAGGGTCAAGGGCTTCTAGGATTATAGTTTATCATAATGGTGGCATGAGAAGGCGTTATCCAACACAATGTGGTCAGAGGAGGTGGATTTAGTTGTAGATTTGGGTGTGGTGAAGATGCCAAAGGTTGCGAGGACAATGACAATTGTTCATCGCTAAGGAAGAGTATGTTAGACTCCTCTTCTTCGGTGGGAGATATATACAACAAGCGGGCACTAGAAAATTAATATGTGCCTTTCGACACCATCATTGATGACATTTTCTGCTCAATGGGTTTTCATGTTGGTTAGTTGGTGTTGGGGCACAATATGAAAGAGAAAATCAGGGATGATGTTCATTGTTGTGAAGAATTTTGTGATGACATGGGCCTTGCAGTCCTTTTTCTCTACTTATCTTCTAATGCGGGTTGTTGCATTGTATTGGGATAGCCATGGTTGGGGCTTCACGGTCGTTTTAGTTCCTATCAAATCTATTCTTAGTTATTCTATGGCGGCTCTATTGGTGGCATTGTGCTGTTTTCTTCATGGTTATCTTCAAGGCCCTAATCCTCCTGAAGTGGAGCATTTCCTTTTGTCTTTTGAATGAATAAAATGGGTCCATGTTTCCACTTTCCACTTTCTATTTCATTAAATCCTTTTAAAGCATGAATTTAATATTCATATAAGGGTTTAATTATGTCAACAACCATGTGGTATCTCCTCATGCAAAATTTCTTCAAGATATGAAGAAAAGGTCTTGAATAATATGTACATTGAGAAATGTAGTGCAAGAAACAACTTGTACATGTTTCAAAAAAGCATAAATAAGACAAGATAGAGATATATTGCCCACATTGAACAACTGAGAGAAAGAAATGCGCAATAAGGATAAACTTACATGTTTTCAATAGGTTGAACGGAAATTGTTCAAAGAATCATTAGAATCATATGGATTTGTATGGCCATCTAGAGCAATACAACAGTTCTACAGCTTCTTCCTTTTTTTATGTGTAGATCATATACCTCATTTTGAGATGATTATGATGACCATGAAGTTATTATTTTAGTAGCTTATAGAGGCTTCCATGAGGTATGCAAAGTTGATTTTGACAAGAAATTACTTATGTATCTACAAAACTCTTTTATTCTTCCACTGCTTAAATTTTTAGTTATTGTGCGGTTGATGCTATGATTTGGAAGTTCTACATTATACTAAATTTAGAAATTTATCTATTTAACAAGGATCATATGGATAATAGTCACCTGGGTTGAATTTTTGTAATGTACTTAACCCAAAATAGCTCAAAAGGTGAAATATGCGAAGGCTTATCTATGAAGTAGTGAAACAGATAGAGATAGTGCACAGTTTGCTCGGGCTTGATCACAACATTGTAATATTCTCATATTTTTTGGCTAATCCAATATATAGATAGAAGGGGTTTTTAGCTGTGGATTTTCCCAGGAAATCATTGTGTTATCTGTTGATTGAATTCTATGTCTTATATTCTTCATGATTTCACGTTATTTAATTGTTTTCGCTGATGAGTAGAGTAGATTCAAGTCTATTGTTTTAGCATATTACAATTAGTAGTTTGAATCTACAAGGAGTTTCTACAAGGTTATTCTTCTTATTATCTTTTTTTCCTTTGAGTTAAGATCTGGATGTAACTTCCAACACTTGTCCTCTATATGACCATCAATATTAAACTAGTTATAGTGGTTTTTGGGATCCTTATAGTAGTGTATTATGGTTATTGTTTTTTATCTTCCCCCCTTTCTACTTCTTCTTCCCCTCCTTAGAAGTGTCATGGTGCTCATTCTCATTCAATCCACTTGATTTCCCCTTCTTATAGCCTATGTTATTGAGGTACTGTACCTCTACACAAGCCTCATCCACCAATATGGGCTTAAATATCATCACTTTCCTCTGTATATGGTTGTGTAGACCCCTTAGTTACTTAAGGATTACATTTGGTTTTTTTGTGGAGATACCGAGTATTGTGGTCATCTTTCTTAACTTTGTGGCATACTCCTATATAGTATTCCCCTATTTCTACATGAAGTAGTGCCACTAGATCCACTAATCCACTACATACATGATAGGGTAAAATTATGACTTTATTGTTTTAAATTCCTCCCACTTAGTCGCTGGAGGATCTCCCTCCAACCTCAAGGTCTCTATGTGGCTTTCCCTCTAGGTCATGTTGTGGATCTCTAATTTTAGTTGTGCAAATGAAATATTTCGTTCTTCCTTTCTATGATAAAATCCTATATAAACTTATAATTTCTATAACTATTGATTTAGCTTCATATTTTGAATCTCACCTTATTATAGCTTGATATTGACCTTCACTTCCATTTTGAATAGGGACTATGAATGAGTGAAAACACTCAAACTAAGTTGATATTTTCTGAGTCTTTTCTTTCACTCAAACTTCGTTTTTTCCTGATATCCTGAACTCCCCTCTGATTCTACCTCTATGTTAGAACCCCCATATTATTTATATAGCCCAAGCCTATTAGTCAATGGCACCATAAGGAAATTAAAAATACAACATATATCTACAAATTTTTCTTCTAGTGGAAAATGCCTCTCTTCTATGTGAATAAGACATTTACTCACAAATTCATTAGTCATGACTATGGTTTTATGACCTTTGAATTAACTAATCTATATTCCTCACAAATATCCACACTATGACCAAATGAAACTAGTCTAATACTAATGCGATCCATAAGGTGCCATGGATATTCCACTAGACAATTTGTCACAACAAATATGATAAATTATAGTTAGAATCTGAAATTTACATTATGATGGATTATTTCTCTTGAGATTTCTACATTTATAAATAATTTTTTATTTCATATACATGCAAATTATAATTATGTGGAAAATATAGAACAATGAAATAAAAACTCTCAAACCATGACTTGAACAATATATAACTTGGGAAACCCATTTAGGAGAAAACCCAACTAAAAGGTGAGGTTACTCTATTCTCTTTCTATGAATATAAAATGAACGTGAGCACAAAGAGGTAAGGCTATGTCTTGTGGGATAAGACAATGCACAAATCGTCTATATGAGCTCACTTCTTATCCCTCCCTATTACTCTACTCATCTATGGAGAAAAATGCTTTGAAATATAATGGAACCCCATTTCCCCCTCGTGGCCTAATTATCATACAACCTGATATCCTCCTAGTAGTTAGGTTTTAATCCATGAAATATTAAATAGGGTTACATTATGGACTCTTCTAGAATCTTCTTCATAATTATCACATGGATATCCCCTTTCCGTGAACAATGGGGGATGGCATGGAATCTTCTCAAGTTATGATGGCCAAAATAGAAAGGTCAAATTATGAGTGGCATGAATTTTGCATGTAGACTCCAATTGAGGTAATTCCTACACTAATGGATATGTCTATATGCGTAAAATAGAAAAAAAAGGTGCAATTCTAAAGAAATAAAGTTTTATCCCAAAAAATCATTATTTGATGCCTCGAAATGCTCGAAGAAGGTTTTAAGTTGAAATTTTCCAAACTTGGTCCTACTAATAAAAATGGTCCTATGAGAAAATTCCTCAAAATTTTCCACTCTGAAAGCATTGAGATGGATGACAAGCAATATAATGATCCAATTTGTATCAAGATTTGAGACACTTCACAAGTTCTAGAATCTATTTTGTCAAAGCTCTAGAATATAATCTTGTTTCTCTTTATACTTACAATGTTATATATGTTTTCCGTGTGGGGATGAAATAATCATAATTGAGTTACACAATTGGTCATGTATATACATTTTCATTCCTCTACATGTACCCTTAAAATGTTTATATTACCTACTTAGATCTAGTGTGTGGTATTTACAGTATAGTTTCTTAGTGCAACATCTTTCTTGTCAAAACTTTGGAAAAATTGTAGCCCTTTCCGAGTGCCAACACATTCAATTAATAATAAGGGTGCCATGTTCATGTACACCCTTCAAGAATCTACTTCTCTTGTGGGAATAAATGGTGAAACTATCAAGACTATATTAAGTCAACTATGTCGTTATCTCGTTGAGAGGCTAATAGTCACTGAGGAATAATAATGGTAGACTTATTATGTTCTCTCAAATAAACCTTATGAGTGACTAAATTCATGGTCTACACTCATAACAACATGCAACATAAAACTAAAAGTGGTATGAAAATTTCACCCTAGGTTGTGGAAGATGAGTACTAATAGGTGAAAATAGGAATGTTGATCCTCCTTAATTGGTGAAGCCTTTATACTTCTAGACAACCCCATAATCAATCTATAAATTAATTGGTAAGAATATTCACTATTTCTGCACACACTTAGCCTAATGCATCAATTTGTCACATAATTATAAATAAAAAATATCATTACTCGCATGACCTAATGTTGAGTGCGTATAAAGTTGACACACTCTCAAGTCACTATACACTCATGGCCTCCTTGTCACACTAGGAAAATTGTCATTAGTATCTAAAATTAATTATATCTAATATATATTCATTTCAATGTATTGTAACCATATGAATTAATAATGCCAATTATGTGATACCTATGTATGCTTTATCCATCTATGATTCACATAAAGACTACTCTTTTTTATTCAAAGTTATTGTTATGTCAATTAAAGGCAATCACAATAGTTAAATAGTTTGAGTTTCATCATAATAACACATGTTAATAAGCTAGGTCATTTTATAAACAAAATACCTTCAAATAATAAATCCAATATGTCAAACTAGCCAACACAAATGATACACTAATTATTTGTTCAAAATTCATGCATCTCAAAACTAGGTCATCAATTGTCATTGTCAATAGGAAAGCATCACCTCAAGCCTTAAAACAAACCAACCAAATAAGCAAGCTTTAAAATATGTGGCTTTAAAACCTAATAAAATAAAATAATAGAAAATAGTACGTCAAATCATACAACCAAATAAACATGCTTAAACATATGTGGCTATAAGCTCTAATAAACTAAAATAATAGAAAATAGTACATCAAATCATAGATTAAAAAGAAAATATATGGTCGAGAATGGGAAAGTATAAATGTGGGTTGATAGGTTATCTTCTATTGCCTCAAGAGGGATACTTGAGTCTTAACACTAGGCAACAATAATAAAATCTTACCAATTTGTAGATAACCCAAGAACAAAGGGAACTTGATGTGTGTAGAGATGTAGTTTATTAGGTCTAAGAGGGAATTGAATGAAGCTAGACATTACAATAGTTGTCACCATAGAAGTAACAAGTTATACATAGCTCAAGGACGGGTATCCTTATGTCCATTGTATTCTAGTCTGTAACTTTATTTTCCCCCTAATTTCTCTAAGATATGGTTATTTTCAATTTTTTCCATTTCCATAATTAATGGGGTTGTCAAGGTAATACTTAGGTCTATATCATTATCACACTAATAAAAACATTTCTTTAAATTGCCCATTTCACCTCATAGATAGCAACACTTATAACCATTGGATATGATTTTTTCCTTTTAGGCCCGTGAATGACCAAGTTGAAAAATGAATACACTACCAATTGCAATATTATCTAAGATTTCTCTCTTCCCTTTGTGAAATATTAAATAACTAGAATGTACTCTACATGGATGGGAATTGATATGCTATCCTCTACATGGAAAGGAGTTGACATGTGCAATCAAATGCTTATT
>Ga0068628_1001339_pt1 | contig 10124 bp, 7 predicted proteins | sample InSIn2gowninarea_FD_77431 | JGI IMG/M metagenome (GOLD analysis project Ga0068628, IMG submission 77431) | Clean room microbial communities from NASA Spacecraft Assembly Facility at Jet Propulsion Laboratory, Pasadena, California, USA -... ... | reverse complement strand
TGGTTTGGGGGCGCCTTTTCCTTTCTTCAGATTCCCGGATCCAAAGTCTTGCTTCTTTTGTTTAAATTTATGTTTGATCTTGACAATGTATCGATATGTAATGCCAAGTGAGGAGATGTCCAGGAACTCCATCTCGCCATGGATGTACTTGTGTAAATAGTCACAGTACTTGAGTACCAAATGTCACTCAGAATCCTTGATACCTAGCTGCGTGCGAAGGGTATGGAAGATATTTGTGAACTCCAACACATCTTGGTCCCTTCTCTATCGCAACGTGGTCCACTTTATGTATTAATCTTCATAGCTCCTGACAGGGTAATATTGTTCCTTGATGGCATCTCGGAAATAATTCAAAGTGGGTGTGGCTAAAAACATTGAGGATTCCTGTTGGGCAGCGAATCCCCCCATAGCATGTTTTTGGGGCTTAAAGCCTGAATTTTGGTCAATGTAATTTAAAGACCCCACAAAATGTGGGTGCGGAGCACGAGAGTCTAAGGTTTTCTGCCTTAAAATAATGTAATTTAATATAGAATATGTTGGCCTACCCATGGTCCGCGGACCATGGGATTGTATAAATAGAGCAAGGCTCTAAGTGTAAAGAGAAGTCTTACCTTGGAGAAGTAATATGGTTTTTGAATGAGGAATTCGCTCTGAGTCTGTAAGTCCGAGTCTTGGGTCATAGTAGTAGTAAGAGGCTCTGCAGCTGAGTGCGCAGAGGCCTGATAGAGTCCGCAGCTGTGTGCGCAAACTCCTGCAGCTGAGTGAGGACGGTGGAGTTGGGAATGTATTTGAAGAGAGGATTAATAAGAGATAAGTTGATTCTAAAATACTATGTGTTTATATTTCTGGTATGTTTATGCATCTTTTTACGGTCTTATAATTGCATGCACTTGATATGAATGTTGAATGATTAATGAGAATATTAGGTATATGCAATTAGGTTAAGAGCTATAATAATAACACATTAAGGATAAAGGATTTAGACAACACCTCTTCGTGCTCTTTATAGAGCTACACAGAAGCAGTCGCACAAGCTGCGAAGGACAGACGACTGCGCAGAGCAGTGGAAGTGTGTAGGATCAGTTCTTGAACTTCCCAAACTTCATTAAGACATCCCTAGGGTGTGGAAACCTGGTTCCAACACCCTCCCATACTACCTCGGGTGAGACCTCAGTCTGCGCACCGCAGACTGTTGCCGAAAGCGTCAGTAGTACCAGGATTTGCTTGGCTAAACTCACTGCTGAACCTGGTCAAGCCCCACGTAGCCAACAATTCTCTCTTGTCCTTTTGTTAACAGTAGGTTTCCCACCAGTCCTTGACATGTGGGGCGACTTTGAGGAGTGAAAAAGTAATCCTTTTCTGATTGGAAAAGTCATGAACAAAAATTAACCTTCCAACAGATTTAACCATCTATCTATGGCATCTGCATCTATCTGGCCTTGAAATATGGGAATGTCAAAATTAACTTGTACCTCAAAAGGAATGGCACCTCCAGAGTGGCTGCTAAATGAAGATGCATTACATGTGGATAACTGCCAAAGGATCTAGGAAAAGTTATCCATCATCCCATTCCTCTATTGCTCAAAGGCTTACTCAAGAAATATTTTGAAAGGATCTCTTTCCCCCACCATGGGAGGTCGTGGGGGTTTGTGAGGCTGGTATTGCAAAGTTTCAACCTGTTCGAACCCTAACTCCTTATACCCTAGCCACGTTGGGGATATGCAAAGAAAAAAAGAGAAATAGCATACCGCTCTGATACCATTGATCCAGACTTATGCAGGAACGCAAAAAAATACAGATATAAACATAAACACAAATATGCAACAGAAATAAAACTTCATTTCACTAATATCGAAGAAACTAAAATATGCTTACATACAAAATGGAAATAAACTAGCTCGAGTGATGGTAGCTTATCTCTAAAAAGAGATGTGGTAGCTACATGCCTCTAAATTGTTTTACAATGAGGCTCATGGGCCTCTTTATTATTGAACAATGAGATAAAACCCTAAACAACCAAAACCCTAACCCTAGGAGATGAAACGCCAAGAGTTTGTGGCCCTTGTTGGGGTTAGTTGGGCAGCCAACTTCCAGGGGTCCTAACTTGTACATATTATATTCGTTTGGTGCATGTGATATGTTGTTATAAGTATATCTATGAGTACTCCAATATTTTACGCATGCCCCTACCTATGAGTATAGACCTACTACAGACCTCAAAAAAACGTTGTTTAGGGATCAAAACAACTCTAGAAGTTCACGACCCGAAAAACTGCTAAAAATAATAAATGTTGCTATAATCACGGAAACAAATGAAACCAAATAGAGGTCTAAGTGGAATAGGTGGGTGGCCACCAATATCCACCCGAATCAACACCTGAGAATCCTTCCTTATAAGATAGATCAACAAAATATATTTCTCTGGACCAAAAAACATTAAGGCTTTCTGTTGTACAATATTTTTCAATTTTCTCTTTATTATCCTTAAGATAAACAAGCCCTTGATTCTCAACATTTTAATGACCTTATTTATTTTAGCTAAATTTTGTAAAAACATATCTACAATATCTGGAATTAAATCAACAAATCTGGAAGTAAAATGAGTTTTTCTAGGAATCTTGACAATCTTACCCTAGATGTTTAGGCTTATCTCTCATGTATCTACCATTAAAGACAAATGTCTTCTTAAAAAATCCCGTCCAAGGAGAATGTTTGATCCTGAATCAAAATTGTATAAAATTACAGATGTAAGATGACCATCAAGCAATATTGGAAAATCTGGAACCACCGCCTTTATAGTCATCAATTTTTTGTTTAAAACTTGAAATTAAACATTAGTAGGTTGCCAATAGAAACATTGAATAACATTAAATTTAGCACATGAGTTCATTGCACCAATATCAAGTTGTGCACCAAGAGTGTATTGCTTATATCCTCTGACTTTTATATCTACAAATATAACTATTCTATCATCAAAAGCTTTGATATTTGTATCTATACTAACACAATCCAAAGCCTTTTTTTCTCTTTCTTCTTCCTTCTTATCCTTATTGTGGCAATTACTTCTTTAATCAAATAATTCTTTTCAAGAACATAATCTTCTAAATCACTGATTTCTTTCTCAAGCAATTCTATTCTATCTTCATTTATCTCTTCTTCTTCTTCAAAATCTGATAATTCTTCAGGCTAAAACCACAATTGCTTACGTTTCTTATCCAAACCTTTACCATGCTGCTAGTATTGTATTTCAGCATCTGAAATTGTAGATCTTCTGTATTTAGCTGATTTTGTAGAGTTTCTAGCCTCTGCATCAGGAGGAGAGTAAAAATCTAAGTTCACCATGCTAGGTTGTAAAAGAGCAATGAATTGGTGCAATAAATCATCCAATTGTTATTCAATATGATGTCAAAGAGAAAAGTGTCCTATATTATACGCATCAATTATGTCTTGAAGTTCTTTGAAATGGGACAGTAAGAGATTAGGCTGAATATAATGAAACATTTTAATAGTAGAGAGAAAGTAACTGAAAAATAATCGTCAGTTGGTAGGGAGTCCACAACTGGTTCCCATTCTCGAGGATCATAGAATTTTGAAAATAAATCAAACAATTTATTTTGCATTTTATATTTCTTTTTGTTGGAACATTTTTTTGCCCAATGGCCTTTTTTACCACATATAAAATAGTAACTCTTATCGGCAATAGGAATAAATTTTATGCACTAGAAATATCTTTTCTTTTTATGAAATGGTTTTCTTCTAATAGGATATTTCTAAGAAAGCTTATTTCTTTTGCAATCAACACCTCGAAAATTAAATCCACAATAATTTTTTATTTTAAAAGATTTCTTTCTTCAAGATCCACAACCAAAATGATATGTTTTTGCACATTGATCACAAATTTACGGATTAAAACCTAGATGCTTCTTCATAAATTTCTGAATTTTCCTATTCAAGCAAGCCTATTGCAAAGTATATACAACGTGACTATGTAACCCTGTTAAGGATAAAATTTTTATATCAATATTCTTCTCATCAAATTTTCACTGACAATATCTAGAATTCTGCTAGAAATAGCAGATAAATACTTTCTTAAATAAGCAGGATTTTGAGGGTCACTAGATGTATACAAGTAGTCTTGCATTGTGCAATAGAATTCCTGCAATTGATTTAAATCACATAATCTTTGACTCATAAACAAGTTTGAATAATGTTTATTGTTTATGACCACTTCTCCATAAAACTCATGTAGCACTGCTTTGGTTAATTCTGCAATAGGTTTTTCATCTTGTAAAAGCTTCGTTTTATCTGCATCTTTCAATGTAGACCACCATATTTGCAAATTATGATGGAATCCCATGTGTTTCTTAGTGCTAAATCTGATGGTAAATCTGACAACTTGCTCTTGTTTTATGGCCTTTTGTGTCGAAGCCCAAACATTCCAAAAATCAACAGCGAAATGGGCACACCCTTTTGTTGCTACTGTTGTTAAGAAGAAGAACTCGTTGCTTTAGAAAATAGGTCCTTTGTAAGTGTAAGCACGAGCTGGAAGGGGGGAATTTGTACTTAGATGGTTGTTTCTAGAGATATTTCTGGCATTCAGTGGCTTTGAGCAGGTGAGGTTGTAGCCTTGCTGCAACATTCAAGGTGCACGTATAGTATCTCGCACTGAAGCACAAATCGACAAATTCTTCAGTCATCTGGCATTGAAACACAAACCGACAAATTCTTCAGTCACCATGCTCATGGGATAGCATCCACGTGTCAATTTGTTATTGAAACGAAGATGACGAAAATAAGTGTCTCTGATTTGCTGGACCTATCCATTACAACCGGCAAAGAAATGCCGAAATACCTATTGAACATAATTAATGCAACTTTAAAATACATAATGAAAATTTTTAAATAAAATTTAAATTTTATAATATTTAAAAATTATATTATAAAAATATTTTACTATATAATATATATTATTAAACATATAAATCAATAACCTTAAAGTTCCCATATTTAACATAATTTTAAAATACACTACAAAAATGTTCTCATTATTTTTTTCATATAGTAAAAAACCCTATCATAACTCACAATATTTGTATTTAAAGTAATGTATGACAAGAGGCATAACTTAGAATGTTCCTGTATAACTCAGAATATCTATATTTGAAGTAGTGTATTGGATGAGAAATAACTCAGAATGTTCCTATTTAATGTAATGTGTGTTGCAAGAGACACTTAGATTTTTTTATTTAAATTATTCTCAAACATATGACAATGCAAAAAGTTCTTAATCAACTTTAATTTCCCGAAACAAAGCTGCACACATTTTAAAAATGGCTTGAAAACGCAAACACAAATAGTTTGTTCCAGTTAAGTTGTGTGTGCAATGAGATCATAGTTCTGCTCAAACACATCAATATTTATTTGAGACGTTTTATTTTTCATTTATTCTACATCACCAACTATAAATTTCAATGGTGGAAAATTAATATAATGTAACATTAATAATACATATTTAGTCTGTGGTGTATTTCCATATCACGTCTTATGTCTTATATGTAGCACTCTTAAATTCTTTACTGGAATCGAGAAAGGTAACAAGGAGTTCATAAAGTTTTCCCAGCGGAAATACATTAGTTTTGGTAGCTCCCCACTGCTTGATACGTGTTCAACAAAATAACCTTCAGCCCTAAGAATCCGCAAGTTACTTAGGTTGCAAATGCCTATGTGGGAGATAATATGTGTGAGATAATATGGCAATATGGACGAAGGCTGTTCGAATAGCCCTTTCGATTTGAGAAGTCATGTTCTCTCCTTCTTGCAATTCTGGTTGGTCCAAAAATGTTGCTACTCCAAGGGCTTTAAGGCAATGATAAATATGGCTGGCGAGACCTTTCTTTACATCTGGTCTGCTGTGATTAATGAAAACTTGATAGACATAGCTGTTGGTATTGTCATGTGAGTGGGATGTAGAGTAGGATGCGGAGGATGTAGCATCACGAGCTAAGAATTAAGTAGGTGAAGGGTAAATACCCTTTTATCTGGTTATCCAATTTTGAATAATATCATATATCTGGTTATCTCGTATTGAACATTGCATACAAATAGGTTATGTTGGAGTCACGATTGTTGTTACACCAAAAGCTATAGGTGTTAGTAAATAGACACATCATTAGATTTAAGCACATGCCACGAAACACACGGGGAGTGTTGGATTGTCCTTCTACACTGCCATTAACAGGGAACACAACAATCTCCCCCCAACGACAGCTAAGTGTGTTTCAAACTCAAGACCTTTGGCTCTGATACCACTTGTTGGAGTCATGATTTCCATTACACCAAAACCCGCAAGTGTTAGTAAACAGACACATCACTAGATTTAAGCACACGCCATGAAACACATAGGGAGCATTGGATTGTCCTTCTACACCGCCATTAACGGGGAGCACAACAGGTTAAACATTATAAAATTATTTATTAATAGATAAATTACATACATTAATGGTTGTTGATAAGGATTAATTTCATATCAAAATACATATTTAATGTTGCTTTAATTTAAAAAGTTATTAAATTATTTAATAATAATATTAAATATTTTATAAGGTAAATATGCATCTTCATATGCGCAAAGCAACGCCGATATGATATGCAGACCTTGAGTTCATCCATGTTTCAGTCAAACAGAGCTTATTATTTCTATTATTAAACTTAGCCGAAAATTGTATTGAAATCTAAACATAACAAACTCCCTCCAAAAAAAAATGAAAACAAACTTTTTAATTATTATAACAGTGACCAAGATGGAAGTGTCAAGTGCCAGATGTGGAATGGTATCGAAGGTATGGATATCGAAACTTTTAAAATGAGACTGCACGAAATACTTGCGATATTGAGTAGCTTCGATATGGAGCGGATGCGATATTATATTCAACTATTTTTTATAGATATATCGGATCCATAATATCGAAGGTTTTGAAATAGTCACAACATGACACACTTTGCAAACTTGGGATATAGTAAAGCTCTGATACAATGAATGAGAAATTATAATAAAACGTTATAATAAAGCCAATCACATCCGTAACCGTATCGACAATCAGAGATTAAGGCTTGTCGGAGACGTCATTACAAAGTTTCGATATGGGCGGATGTGATTTAAGAATTAAATCGTAACATAAATCAAAATCGGGTCCATAATATCACAACTTTGTTTCGACGATTTGATATTGGAGATTTTCATTTAAAAGTTCCAATTAAAAGTTTTGATATTAAGGCAGACGCAAAATTCTTATTAATCGACATTAATACATATATTGGGTCCGTAACCAAATCAGAAATTGACAATTTTGAGATATGTAGCATTTCAATAGCTTTAATATGAGAGTGGGAATGGCATTCCGATTAAACTAAAGTTTATTGACGTATCAGATTCTGATAATGGAGATGGGAGTAAATCGGAGATCGGTGGAATGACATGTCGGCATATCGCAATATTGGCGATTGAAGGGAATTGGAGGTCAGAGTTGGAGACGTATCGCAAGTTGGAGATCGAAGATATGATATTGGAGATTGGAGGAGGAGCAAGAAGGGATATCGGAGGAATGGATATTTCAGAGTTTGGAGATTATAAGGTATCAGAGTTCAGATATCAGGGATTTTAAGTGGTAACACATAACAAAACTTCGATATGTGATTTCTTCGATAAAAGGGAGCAGAGAAGAGTTACGTGGTAGACGAGTCTCCCATCCAATAAGCTACAGCCGCTTTAGAATGATCGGACTTTGGTTGTATAATATGTTTAAGTTAACACTCCGAAGACTTATAACAAGGGTTTGCCACATTATTATGAATCAGGTTTTTGACATTGGGGAATTCTAAAAGGGTTCTTATGATGTCAAAGCTTTGATATCTCCAATATAATATAATAGCCACTTGTTTAATGAGTAAGATCTAAAGTTTATGCATGCTTCTTGGTCTCGGGGGCTATGTTTTACTAATATAAATAATTAAGATGTTTAAACAAAAATTTATTTACAAAGTCTATTAACAAACAACTTAATAAAACTTAGGCAAACTGTAAAAATAAAAAAAATGTAAATAAGAAGCAAATTAGACTATAAATGAAGTAAATATATTCAAAGTTTGCATGAAATGCAAAAAAAGGGTCCCCATGCCTATTATCATAAAATAAAATGGGGGTGTTGTGTTTTCATGATAAAAGGCTCCTACTTTTGGGCATATGCGGTCTTCTCTTTGGATAGGTTTTAAAATATGTGAAACCATATTATGATCGATTATAATAGATGTCAGGAAGTCCCACATGCCACAACATTGTTTTAATCCCACAATAGTGCAACTTCAAGAATATCAGAGATTTTTAAGTTGTGCATTTGCTCTGAACTCCGACGTAGCAAATGTGATTTTTCAACAAACTCGTTTTGATACTCCAATTGGTCTGCATAATAATCTGAACTCTGATGGATGTGATATTTCATTTAATCTATTTTTATAGTCCTATTTGGAGCCACAATCATATCGCAATCAGATGTTTTAATATGTCATTCTTTTAAAACTTGCGATATGAAATTTTTGACGCGACGGATGCGATATTACATGTAAACATTTTATGATAGAGTAATTGGGTCTGCAACGCATATCACAATTGGAGGTTTCAACGTGACATGATTTTAAATTTGCAATATAAAAGCTCTGACGTGGTGGTTGTGATAGTACATAAAAGTCGTTATAATAAATTCAATCAAGTCCACAAGGCATATTGCAATCGAAGATTGATGGATCTTATCAGAGGGTGCATTCCAAAATCTCTGACAAAGGGGAGATGTGATTTTACGTTTAAGACTAATATGATAAAACAATCAGGTCCACATATTGACAGTTGGAGGTCCATATCACAGTTCAGAGATCAGAGGTCCACATTGCAAATCAGAGATCAGAGGTAGAGTTGGAGATCAGAGATCGGAGGTTTGGGTTCGTTGATATTGTTTCTCTTTTCTCCTCAGATATCACAGTTTCTTCCCTTCGACTCTTATTCTTGGGCATATGCAGTCTTCTCTTTAGATAGATTTTAAACAATATGAAACCATATTACAATGGACTATAATAAATGTTTTAAGGTCCCACATGCCACATCATCACTTTAATCCTGCATACTGTAACTTCAAGAATATAAGAGATTTTAAAGTTGTGCACATGCTCTAACATTCGACGTAGCGGATGCAATATTTCAACAAAGTCATTTTTATACTCCAATCAAGTCTGCATCATACTCTAGCCTCTGATGGATGTGGTAATTGTGTTGATAGTCCTATCAAGTCCACAAGTATATTGCAATTGGAGTTTTTAATATGTCATTCTTGAAAAACTTGCAATAGGAAAGTTCTGACGCGGGGGATGCGATATTACATTTAAACGTGTTATAATAAAGTAATAGGGTCCACAATGCATATCACAATCGGAGGTTTCAACATGACATGGATTTAAACTTGTGATATGAAAGTTCCTATGTGGCGGATGCAACATTACATTAAAGTCGTTATAATAAAGTCAATCGGGTCTGCAAGGCATATCTCAATTGGAGATCGGTGGATCTTATCGGCGGTCCCATTCCAAAAGCTATGATAAAGGGCGGATGCAATTTTACATTTAAGATTGATATGATAAAACAATTGGGTCTTCATATCGATAGTTGGAGGTCCATATCGCAGTTCATAGATCAGAGGTCCACATTGCAAATCAGAGATCAAAGTTGGAGTTGGAGATCGGAGATCGGAGGCTAGGGTTCATTGATATATTCCTCTTTGCTCCTGCGATATTACTATTTCTTCCCTTCGGCTCTTACTCTTGGGCATATGCAGTCACCTCTCTTGATCTGCTTCTCCTTGGCTTGTCACTCTGGTAGTTTCTCGCTCTTGTGACTTCTGATGGCTTCTCTTTGATGTCTTAAATGAATTACGATGGCTTTCGATGGACTGTTTCTCTTGGATCTTGGCTTGTCGCTCCTTCTCTTGACTTCTGATGCCTTTCATTTGGCTCGCAATGGATTTCTAATGGCTTTTGATGTTTTTCCTATGGCTTCTGATTGCTTTGCTCCTCTTGTTCCTTGG
>Ga0068628_1001338_pt1 | contig 10124 bp, 9 predicted proteins | sample InSIn2gowninarea_FD_77431 | JGI IMG/M metagenome (GOLD analysis project Ga0068628, IMG submission 77431) | Clean room microbial communities from NASA Spacecraft Assembly Facility at Jet Propulsion Laboratory, Pasadena, California, USA -... ... | reverse complement strand
TCATAAACATGATTATAACATATAAAATGTTTGAGATGATAAACTTTACCTATACTTACCTACATGCCCCAAGGATATGCAATTTTGCACTTTATAATTTTGAACTTTGAATTTCTACTTTCTAATTTTTGACATCTTATTTCTATCATGCCCCTAGCTAAAATTGAAATTGCCCCTAGCTGAAGATTATAATTCCCTCAATTGAAATTGACACTTCCCCTAGCCAAGACTATATCCACTTTTTTTTTATTTCTCTTGTTTATATTTATTTTTATTTTTTATGAAGTGTAACTAATATGGGATGTAATGACTAGACATAAGACTACCTTATACATGAGACATTTGATTAGCATGGCAAATTTGAGAACCTTGATGGGAGATAAAGATAAGAAAAATATTTGATTAAAGAAGAAGACTTGATGAAATGATGAGGGTGAAAAGATGTAAAAATATAAAATAAGAAGCAATAGAACATGATAGAAAAGATGAAGATGCAAATATAACATGACTAAAAACTTGATAAAATTCTCCATGGTAATCAAATGCATGCAATGGACTGACTCATGATATGCAACCTATATGAAATGCATCCTATATGATATGCAAAATTTAGAAATTATACTCCACTAAAGGGTGGTGGAAGCACCACCATATTTAGTATATTTTTCTATTATAAATTGACTTTCATTCTATAAATTATCCATTACATTTTCTATACCTTAGGCTGCTATTGATTTGTATAATGTAACCTCATGGGTTTGGTTTGATCATGTTCTCTATTTCCTGTAATAGTATTGTCCTTGAAAGAGCAGAAGGTGGTGGGGAATGCGCTTGTGTTGGTTTTCTGCTCAATCTCTAGATTATAGGTTGATTCCTATCTATGATCAAGGTTAAAAGTAACTAGAAAGAGATAAAAAGGATAAGAGTAACATGAAAGAGATACACACAAAGAAAATTAACATTATATAGGTTGGGCATTGTAGCACAAGTAGAAATCCATAGCCAAGATTAAGAATAGTAAACTATATTTCCCTTGGGGTATCACAATCATAATACATAGCCACAACCTAAGATAAAATTTCATACATAACATTCACAAAGTGTAATAAACAACCACATATTACAGAGAGAAAAGCATTATCAAATTGCATTATCACATATGAAAATATCTTACATACTTGGGAAAATTATCTAAAATGTCCAACTGTTTGTAATTACAATAGTCCACTATTTATATATTTACATCTACGATTGGGTGGTTGTCCACCATTAATGCACTTAACTACTCAACTTGACTAAGAATAGCAAAAAAGACCATCTACAAATGTACAATTATAACTACAATTGTGTTAGATTACATAGTGAACAAGTATAATCAATGCTAAGGTCTGGGAACTTGAAGTCTTTGAGTTGTACTATTTAAACCATAATCCTTCTGAATTATCATTGACTCCACTCTCCTGGTACTATAGCTAATTGAAGATGTACTATCTACTAGCTTGATTCGTACAATTGAGAACTGTATTTATTGATAGCAACCTAAATCATTGCAACCATTATTTATAAGCACTATAGTTCCTAGTTGCATAGAATAATGAGGAAAATGAATAGTGTAACATTTATATCTTAGGAAGAACTGCTATTGTCATGTGGAAATGAGTCATGGTCGACACATTGACAGAGTCCTAGGGGTCAAACACTCATGATCAAGTGGACCCAAGTGTTCTTTCCCATCCATTATTCCTCCTCTTTTTTGGCAGGTTCTGTTTCTTCTTGGTGGGCTCTAATGATGATAGGGGCTCACTTAACACATGATAATTTTAGACAAAATGTGTGAAATCATCGTTTAAAATTGGTGGGCTCTACTTAGTTATCTTCTTGAAATATCTCCTACTAAATGTGATATTGCCCATCATAGATTATCTTAAAACTCACTGATTTTATACCAAAAGGATGACAGCATCACTCAAAATCAATAGGCTCTAATGATCTTCTTGAAATACTTCCTATGGTTTTTAGGTGTATGGTCAAGACTTTTTTTTGAAAATTGACGAGCTTTACAACATCGCCCGCTGATGACTTGGACTAAACTAGGACTCTTATTTACAATAATTCCTAAAACACCTATACTTCTATAACTCCTAGATTTTTACTTTGATAATTACTCTCCTTACATGTTATGATACTACCTGTACATGTTCCATTAACTCTTGAAAATGAATTTGATCGAATTTTTATGACCTATGACTCTCCCTTTATGTACAATTACTGGAAAAATATTCAACTTGACTATGATTAATTCCCAAGACTTACTACAACACCCGGTAGATAGCTTACATACATATAGATAATACCTAGACTATTGAAAATACTTGAAACTCTTTAGACTTGACCAAAATTTTGACAAAAGACTAAATATAGAGAAAAGACTCCTTATCATTATTTACAAATATGAGAAGGGGAAAAAGAAGCATGCATCAGGAAATATTTATTGAAATGAATGATAGAATTTAGAATACCAAAATATTACCATGTTCCCAGAGTGTAATTTTGAAATAATACAATCTTCTGGTGGCTCTTGGGGTCTCCACCTATTGGAGAATAGAACCCTTCACTTGTTGCTACCACTTGCCTTTTCAAATGAAGCTTTTGTAGGCATCTTAGGTGGTGGAATTAGCTCTGCAGGGACCAAATATTGAATCTTTTTATTCAAATCCTTCAAATCTTGATAATCAACTTGTGATAGCACATGGTGAGCTTGTATCTTCACTGTATCTACTTTAAACCCTATCAATACATTCTCCAACCTCCTTGTATGTAGGAATCTTGCAATTACCTCCTAGGCAAGGTCATTTATTTATTGTAAGTCTAAGATTTATTTCTCAGAGAAATATTGTTCTAAAAATTGAATGGTATTCACCACCCATCTGGTAGCACTACCCTATATATCTTTATCCTCCTATAACTTAGGATCTTTCAATTCAATCAAATAATGAAATAATTTACTTACAAAGCTGACCTTTGTATCGAGTTGGTGTTTATTGATTTCCATACTAAATACGAGATCTTGCAATTCACATATATCCTAGGTTCTCCTTAAAAATATCTATATGGGCATGGGAGTAATAGAAAATATATCCTTTTCTGTGAGGGTTCTCAGCCAAATTTGCATTCTCTCAAGTACCAATATGGGTATATCCAGAGCTAATTTGTGGAGAGCATTCTGAGTAGCAAACTGCAAGAGAACTTGTTCCATCTAATTCTTCAACAAGTGTAACTACGATAAACTGACCAACTTCTCTCCTATCTATTCCACAAAGGTCTTTTTGAAGTCCTTTACAATTAGTAGTAGCTTTGTATTATCATCATTGAGCACTTTATTAGCTTTTACTACCTTTTTTAATTCTTTCTCAACTTGTTTGGCCTTTTGACCATCTAATACTGTAGCTTGAGCTTTTAGATATTTTATTTATTTATTTCCATTATCTAGCTCAGTTTTACTCTCTGCCAGACTCTTCGCAAATTTGAACTTTTGCTTTTCCATTTTTCCCAATAAATCTTTATTTTGATTATGTAACTCGATAATTATATTATCTTTAAAGGAGCATTCTTTCTTATATTGATCTATTTTTTTTCTTAAACTCTCAATCTTATTCTCCATTACTTGTAGGCTTTTTCTAACTACCATAGAAGTATTTATAAGCAACCTATATTGATCTATGGTCAGGGAACTTGGCATATTTACATTTACAATTGACATGGGAGCAGTATCTAGTTTTCCTTCTTTGAATAGAAATTGAGCAATTTTTATATCTCCCATTTATGTGACTCTACTCAAAATCCTAGAGTGTTTCTCTGGGAGCACAGGGGGTTTATTTATAAAAGTTTCCCAATCAATGGGCTCTATTACTTGTGTTGAAAAAATTCTTTTAATTTCCTCTTGTAAGGCTATGGAAAAAGGAATTAAAGAATGTTGTTGTTTACTTACTGCTAAAATAGATGTTAGATTTTTTTATAGGGGTTACTATGCCTTTTTAGGATTTAAATATAGTGCTTCAACCTCTCCTTCTTCCTCTTCTAATGGCTTCTTCTTTTGAGGAGTCTTATCCATTGGGTCAAATTCCTTTTTCTTCTTTGTTACTTCATCATCATCATCATCATCTTCACCTGCTCTACCTCTAGCTACTATGGTACCACATGTACCAAGCATATTACCCCTACCTTGTTGGACCTCATCCCCCACTTCTTCCCACATGTGTTGGTATATGATGGTGTATGTGCTCTTGAGCCTTCCAATCCAATCTTCAACATCAAATATCTTTGTTTCCCCCGTAATGGCCTTTGACATCTCTTGACTTATTTTGGGAAATGGATTTTGTGTACTCCTAAGCACCCACTGTTGTGTGGTCTTGGGCTTCTTATTGGGTTTCTTCTCTTATTCCTTTGGGACTTGCTCTACTTGGGCTTGTGCCAAATTTTGAATTCTTATTTTCTTTACCAACTTTTTTGAATTGGATGGTTCTCTAAACTCTATTCTCTTTGTTCCCCTCTTTTATTTCCCTTGAAAATTAGGTGAGAGAGGTTTGACCATTTCTGGCAGTGGGTATTGTGTATATTAGGATTCCCAGTATTTATCATAGTTGAATTCATCAAAGAATTGCTTTTCAACATGATGGATCTTAGTGGTGTATTTAAATCTAAACTTGTTAAAATAATGGATCTTGTTGGACCCCATCCCAACTCATCTCTCAATTGGGCCAACACCTCTAGGTCTAAGGTAAATTCTTGCTATCTGACCTCCTAGTTTTTGTATCTCTTGATATCCTCAAGGGTTAACCATGACTTATTCAAAGTTCAAAATTCCCACTCTGGGGATGCCTCAACCTCACACAATCTAATTTACAAAATACTCCACATGGAACCTTGGCTCATGGGCAAAAGTCAAGCACTTTTTATTTGACTTTATGATATTTGTAATTTTCCCTGGTGGGTCACACATCCAAGAGGCATAGACCATTTCTAACTTAAAATTCTATGTAATAAACTTAGCTATACTATCTTTACAGCCTATTTCTAACAAAGTAAAATTTTCTGTAGTAGCCAATATATTTACAATGGGTTTGAAATTACCCTCGAACCCATATTTAGTCTCTATAGCACACATTTTTCTACCCATTTCTATAGAATACAATTGGGTAGTAACAAATTTGGGTAGGAAAATGGCTTTTTAAAATATCCATACCTTATAATAATAGTTTAGTCCTTGAGCAAATACTAGTCACCTATCTTATTCCCTCCTTGCAACTCCCATATGGTGGTCTGGCATAACTTGTTGGGTGGCTTCTCTATCAGGATTTCCACCATCAATGCATAGAATTTATCCATAAACTCATAGTATGAACCATGTAGCTTGCTTAATATAGGGACCCTTAAACCAATTTGCATAGGTCCTATGGTTAGGGTAGAAGGTTCAACTTGAAGTCTTACTTCCACAAATTTCTCAAGATTTTAATTGACCAGAAGCCACCATAAATAAGAAGAATGTCAAAAATATGATTTCTTAATTTTGAAAATATTTCATCTCATTTAATTTGAAATAAAGGTAGAGAAATTATAGCATACATGTGACTCTATAAGATATTAATCCATTCTCATCATGGATTCGTATGCTTCTATCTAAGTCTTCTTTCCAAGAATGACTAATAATGCTTATAGCACCTTTCTATCTAGGGCCTTCTCAAACAAGGAGATGTCATAGCTTTGTAACAACTTGGTGTCCCTTCTCTCATACCTCTCACCAATCTAGTATAGCATTTCTACATCATTCCCATACAAATCATCCCTCTCACACTTTAAATCAATCTATTTTTTTACATGAAAGGTCCAATCAGCTGGGACTACTAATGCTTGAATAATAGATTTAGGAGAGTAATCTAACACTAGCTTGGGTTTTAACTTAGATTTCCCTTCTTACTATTGATCCTTAAAAACTCTTATTTCATAACCTTGTTGGCTATGTCTAAGTGCAACAACATACAACAACTTAGGATAGGTGAACGATTCATAGGGCACATAATAGATTAGGCCCTGGTCAATCATCATATTTCTTTTAGACTCAGTAAGAGACTTTCCTTTCCTCATCACCTCAAGCTTCAGGTGCTATAATAGGATCCACATGGGATTGTATGCTAGGTATCCATGTAATTAATCATCTCCATTTCCATTCATTTGACTCCAAGAGCATTTTCTAGGTATTCATTTTGAATAGCAATGAGTTCAAAATTTAACCCTTCATGCTCAGCCTTAATTAGTAGCGTAGTCATCATCATGGTGTCTACAATCTTCTTTGTAGTGTGGGATTTACATCAAGAGCTTGAAACCTTACTATGTAAATCTCTACAACTCACTTTCTCCTCATTCAATTTCTTTGTATACTCTAAGCTCAGGTTCTCTCAAAGACTTGTGCTAAAAAATTTGTTAAGTGAGGAATAGAAGGGTAAATGAACATGTTTTATTTGCCTAAGGTTTTTTATCAATGTAATCAATAATGGCAATTAATATCCAAGGAGTGTCGAGGTTTGCACATTGTATGGATTAGTAGATGATAGGTAGGAATGGATTAGTTTAGAGCATGCCAAATTTAAATTGGGAGGTAATGTGTAGAAGTTGGAAGATCCAATGAAATCCTTTCCTTAAATGTTGTCCTTTTGATTGATAGTTGTTAGCAAGCAAGTTGTGATTCCATACCATGCCCAGTTAATTCCTTGCATTACCTACTACCTACCTCATCAGGGAATGTCCTTAGACTAAAGGAATGTATAAACATATATACATACATATATATATATATATATATATATATATTTACTTAAGTATACACACTATACAATTTTCAAATAGATCCTATTCATTGGGATAGGTAGTTCCAAGGATCCAGTGATATCTTGTAGTTTGAACATGTTATTTTGCATCACTTGAGTGATGATATAGAGCCTTCTACATAGGGAGTCAAATTTATGATGTCTCCTCAGATTTTTTCTTTCCTTATCCCATTTGAGGATAATGTCTCCTTTTTCAAACTTTACCCAGATTGACTTCTTCTTGTCAAACCATTTCTTGAGTATCTACTAGTAGTGCTGGAAGGAATCATATGCTTTGTTCTAATCTTCTTTCACCTTGAGGAGATGATTAAAAATAGCTTGTAGTGGTTCAAAGTCATATTTTTCTAGCTCTTGCATAATTTTTAGTGCAGGTAACTCAAGATGAATTGGTAGTAATGTTATTTTACCATATACTAATGCATAAGGGGATGTATTGATAGCTAACTTGATACTATTATGTCTATCCATTATGCATATCTAATTGTGTATGCCACTATCTGGAATTCCCTTAAATTATTCTCTTGATGATCTGGGTTAGGTTCTTATTGGTCAACTTAGCAAACCCATTTCCTTGTAGGTAGTAATTTGAAGATAATAACTAGTAGATCTCATATTCAGCAACAAAGTCTTACATATTAGCTCTGATGAATGTAGGACCATTGTCTGACACAATAGTCTATGAGATACAAAAATGAGAGATTATTCTTTTGATCATTTCCATCACTGACTCTTGATCTACATTTTTGCATGGTATAGCTTTTGAACATCTTGTAAAATAATCAATTGCAATCAAGATAAACTTATGGCCTACTGAGGAATTTGGATTTATAACACCAGTAAAGTCTAGACCCCATTGTTGGAAAGGTTCCTCAACCACCATGGGCTTAAGATGCATAGTATCTTATCTCCTTTTCCCCACAAATCTACTACATTTGTCACACTCTCGGGCTATCTTGAATGAATCCAAAGTATGATAGGCCAGTAGTACTCACTTGTAACACTTTTACTATAGTAGTTGGACCACTGTAATGTCCTCTAAAGAATCCAAAATGAAATTCATGTAATATTCTCTAGGCTTCATCATGAGTCACACATGTTAATAGGGTTTGATCAAAGTTTTTCCTATAAATATGGTCATCTATCATCACAAAATTTAAAGCTTGGAGATTGAATCTCCTTATTTGAAATTTATCTAGAGATTTAGGACATTTATCCATATAAAAATAAAAAATAATTTATTTTATCCAATCACTTACATACATATAGACAATACCAAGACTATTGACAATACCCAGAACTCTTTAGATGACCAAAATTTTGATGAAAGACTAATTATAGAGAAAAAACTCCTTATCATTAGTTACAAATATGAAAAGGGAAAAAAGAAGCGAGAGTTAGGAAAGATTTATTGAAATGAATGAAATAATTTAGAATAAAATAATATTACCCTATTCCCATAATGTAATTCTAAAATAATACAGATGCTACTGTCTCCATAACATTGATAATGTCAATTTGTACTAATGGACACACTATGTTGAGTGTTCCCTTTTACAAACACTTGTTAAGGAGTGCAAACTTAAATTGATACTTTTCAAAATACCAATCTATTTGCATTCTATATTCTTTTAACCGAATCTCAATTGGATCTTACTGAACTAAAACTTTTCTTATGCTCTCCTGACCAATTGGATTTATAGAGCAAGAACCATCATCTTCATTATTATTTTCATACCACTGGCAGCCTTCAAGTAGTATGGCACACTACTGATGGTGAGAGTCCTAATCACATTTTTCCTAAAATTTCTCAATTCCATATGCAATCTCTATATCTAAAGCATGCTAATGAATCTCATATTTCCCTTGAGCAATGAGGTCCAAAATTGTAACCTTTAATGCATTACAAGAATTTATAGAATGACCTTTTCTTTGATGATAAGTACAATAAGCATCAAGTATTCTAATAGGAACATTATCATCTTCTACTTTTTTTTCTAATGGCTGCAATAAAATGTTTTTATCATATATCTCATAATTAGCTTTGGCTGATGTCCACTAAACATCTCAAATTTGGGGGCCTCTTGATTGGGTAGTTGGAAACAATTGTGGGCATTGTGTTTAGGTTTTTCTATAATTTTGGCATCCTATGTTTTCAAAGTTTCCTGAGATATTATTTTTCTCCAACATTATTTTGGTTTTGATTGTTGAGATGGAATTTGAATTTGAGGTTTAGGTTGTAGTTTAGGTTGTGGTGGAAGTTTAAGTTTAGGTTGAGGTTTTTAACTATGTTGTTAATCTTGTATGTCCTCTTTCTCAAACTTTTGCATACAATATTTCCTTGCATATGGATCTTCTAACAATGTATACAATTCTTTCCTTAAAAATGTATGATATTTTTCTTTCAAGTCAAGATCATTATAGATGCCTAACATTAAAGAATGATTGGCTAACATATGCTCTTTAATTTTCTTAAGTTTATCTTGAGGTGTCAAATTTTCAAATGCAATATCATACATTTCATATTTATCCATAGCTTCAAGGTTTAAATATGTATCATAATCAAATTTAGCCATATAATTAGCATCATCACTATCGTTATCCTACACTTGATTTTCTATATCATTTGCATTAGTAAAGCATGAACTTCGTAAACTTATTTCATCATAAGATTTTTTTATTGTTATTCTTCATAATTTCCATATCTTTAAACATTTATTATTTAGGAGGTGTAAATAAACCACTTATCATATTTCAATATTTAAAAAACCACATGTAGTTGTAGTATCCATGCTAAAATGCAAGATTTAGAGCTTTGCACAAAATTTTAATAAATATGACAAAATGAGCACTTTTACACCATGCAAGATTAAAAACAAGTTGCTCACATGTATATCTATAATGTGAGACAAGTTTTATGATGCTAGAAATTTATAAATTCAAGATAATAACCTTCAAAATTCAATTTTTTATGCAAAAATGTTTTATTTGAAATTCTCAAGAAATCTTGATAAAAATGCATGCAATAAGCTCAAATTAATCTCAAAAGTTGCCTACTATGATAACTTATGGTTTTGGAAAGTTTTTATCATGAAAAAAGTCACCAAATAGTTACAAAATATTTTCAAAATTTATGATTTTTCAATGTGATATTTTTTGCAAAAAAATTCTTAAAATTGATCAAAATATGCAAATCTAGACCTACAAAAATCAGAAAATTTTCCCAATTATATTTATATATGGTTT
>Ga0068628_1001333_pt1 | contig 10137 bp, 10 predicted proteins | sample InSIn2gowninarea_FD_77431 | JGI IMG/M metagenome (GOLD analysis project Ga0068628, IMG submission 77431) | Clean room microbial communities from NASA Spacecraft Assembly Facility at Jet Propulsion Laboratory, Pasadena, California, USA -... ... | reverse complement strand
TGAGCCTAAGGAATGAGTGATAAAAATATTCAACAAAGGAGTGTGTTATAACATCGAAAAGAGGTAGGTCTCCTTCCTTTTCTCTCATTTTGATTGTAATTTAGGAAAGTTTCTTGTAGATTGTCACGTAGGTTGCTAGTCCCACTCATTGGGCTAGTGGGATTGTTTTTGTCCACAATGAGGATTTACCTAGACAACAAATTGGTGACTCCACTAGAGAAGCTATAACCTTTCCATCCATTCGTTCGATTAGATTCTCTAATGAGTTTGACCAACTATTGATTTCTTGGCTTGTGTGCATCACTGTAGCTATATGCAGTCATTGGTTTTTGCTTGAGAGTGTTGAACCTACTCTGATTTTGAAGATTCTTTTTAATTTTTCCTTAATTTTCTCGCCCAATGCATTGATGCTTTGACATAAGTGCTACCAGCACTGATTTAGAGTTTACAGTGGCACTACTCTCCCTTTCATCACATTTTTGCATTTAATAGGTGTGCTGATCCGAGAGGATAGAAAAAGTTAGGGTTTCTTTGTGTTTTCAGTGGTTTTCAACCTCTGTGAGTGATTTTTCAGTGTAACTATAGTGTGTTTTTCTTGATTGTGTTTGATTGAAATTGTCTCTTGGCTTTGTTGATGTGTGTTTAAAGCTCGAATTCCTTCAATGGTTTCTAGGTCACCCTTCACTCATCACTTGTCTTGTCTCTATGATATTGTTTGTTTCCATTAGGGATTTTTGCCACAGTCAGGACACCATTTTCAAGTTTCTTTTGATTCATGATTGTGAAGTTATTTTCATTAGTATTGAGTCATTTTGGTACTTTGAAAATTTGTTTTGCTCCATTGTCAAACATAGATTACAGTGGTTTTCTTTGGTGAAACTGAAAGTGAATGCCTGTTTTTATTCACTGTTTCGAAGAGAAAAGTGAACAGACTTCTTCATTTAAATATTCTTGAAAATATTTTCATTTGAAACCAAAAGTGAATGAAATTTTCATTTTAGTTGTTTTATATTGCATTTTTCTCTTTTCTCATTGCATTACTTTTCATTTTTTAATTAAAGTGAAAGGAAAAGAACAAAAAATTAGTGTATCTTAGTGAAAGAAAAGTGATTTTTATTTCTCATATGATTGCATTTTGGAATTGAATTTGTTAGTGAAAGTGAAAGAGTAGATTTCCTTTTTGCATTTTTCATTGGAAAGTTAAAGAATTATGTTTTTGTGCATTTTTCTTGATTGATGCATTTGCTTGGTTGTCTCTCTTCCCTCATTAGCTTAGCATTCATCAAACGAAAGGATTTCATTTTTCTCATTTAGTTGCATCATAGGTGTTCAAGAGAAATTGTTTTGAGCCTTAAAACCAAAACCTAATTGAAGATAATCTTAAAAATTACCTCAATTAACCTAAGAAGCATTTGGAACTTAATGCAAATATCTAGAGGCCTAGGCTAGAGACGTCTTCTAACGACTATAAACCTAGCAGCTTTCATTAACTTCCTACATTGTATCCAAGGGGTGAAATCCTATTTCAAACGGAAGTATATTGAAGGTTCTTCAGTACTTTTAGGTATATCAGAGGCATTTCATTATGGAAAGTATATTGAAATGCTCTCACTGAATGGTTATGCATTAGACAATGCTACCACGGACTTGTGCTCCCTGCATCATCGAGTATATATTGGGAGACCCCACTAGGTTGCTATATTTTAGCCATAAGTAACCGAGTTAGTGGCCTTGTAAACATGATACATTGAATACAACATTCGGTGAGATTGACTGTCATACATTAAGTCCTTCATTTCTGCTAAGGTGTATATAGTGGTTCACAGATACTTGGTAAACCCTTTTGTCTAGATTACCACTTTTTTATTTATTTTTGCTAGATTTCTAAAATCAATTAAATTGACTGCAGAAAAACATCCTTCATGTAGTAATACTCCTTAGTAGATCTTAGGTTGATACTAATGGAAACCTTTCTCAAGTCTACCAAGTAAGGAAACCTCCCCTAAGGGAATCCTATTCCTTTTCCTTCTTTTGGAAATGTTGGTGCTCCCTATAAGGCAACGTTGTCCCTTCCTAGATTAACCATTGGTCTTCCAGTTTGGTTTTTTTTGACCTAAGTGGTTTTGAGTGTCCAAACTTCTTTTCAACTGAGTTCTCCTCCACCTGAATAACATCAACCTCATGTTGATCCTAAATTTGACCCCTCACCTTCTTTGCCAGTTTCTTCACCCCATTCTTCCTCTTCACTTGGTGAAAGTCTAGATTCTAGTAACCAGGAAGATGAGAAGAAGAAGAAGAGGATGAAGAAGAAGAAAAAGAAAAATAATCAATGGGGAAATCAAGTAGCCATTTATATGGATGCAACTAATGTAGAAAAATCTTTCAACCAACCTCAGAAAGTAAAATTCCTTTGCATGTTATGTAAGGGTGACCACCTTCATCGAAATTTTCCCGATATTCCTAAAGGCTTAGAAGTGTGGTCCATAGTTTCAATAGACCCTTTTCATCAACCTCTGGCAATCATGCTAGTGATAAAACTTCAACTAGTAATAATAAGGTCCATTGAAAAGAAGGAAAAGTAAAATGTCCTTGTAATTTGTGTGAAGGTAATCATCCCATTCACCTTTGTCCTCTTTTGGATGAAGCTTCCAAAGAGTTGGAAAACCTTACTGCTTCACAACCTCCTCTTCCGGGTGGTTACCAGAAGCTTTACCCTGATCCTCTACTAGTTGATTAAGTGATTGATTAAAAGTCATATTTGGTCAACCCCGCTCTCTCTAAAAGTGAGTCTCGTGAGTTGATTCTTGGCGAACCATTGGTTGAGAAAATGGTATACTTTCAGTTAATTGTACCTTTCTGGTAGAGAGTGAACCCCATACTACTCAGGTTCTTCTGGTGTCTTCAGTTTCAAATGAGTTGGAAGGAAATCCTATTGTTCCCAAGGTGCGTGCGAGAAGTTATCATGTTCCCATAGAAGAAGGGGGAAGCTCTCCCATTTTTATGACACCCCCTCTGAGTAGTTTAGTCACTTCTTTTGAGTGGAGTCAACTGGAAGGATATTGTCTTCCATCTTATGTGAATTTCCAAATTACAATATGGTCTTACCATATGGATGTACCTAGCACATTCATAGATGAGGGCGCATTTGTTAGCATCCTGTACTCAACTTGTCCCTGTCACCCAAAATTTGTTATATTTTAATAGAGGAACCAATCAACTGTTAGGGATACTTCCTAAGTTTCCTATTACTTTGGGAGGAAAGATTGTCTATATAGACTTCATGGTTGTCCAAGGCCCATTGGATTTTAATATACTCCTTGGCTGTGACTATGTTTATGTAATGGGAGCTCTTGTTTCTTCCCTCTTTTGAGTGATGTGTTTCCCACATGAAGGAAGAAATGTGATCATTCATAAGCTTACATTCATTAGTCCTTAATTAACCCCCAATCAACCATCATCCCTAAATTTTCTTATATGCAAGTGGTATCATCCACACCATAGGTTAATTACGTGGCTACCTGTTCCATGCCCACATCTACTAATGATCTAGTAGGTGATGTAGTATGCCAGGTGCTGGGAGCATTGGAGCCCGAATTTTCCATTGGATCCTTGAACATGTATTCCTTCCATAGTGTTATTCTCCCATCTAATGAGAACCTCTTGGAAGCCATGACCTCTTTTGGTATTTGATCAAAGGTGTTGGAGCAGAATTCCTTGTCTTGTGTCAAGCTTGTTAAAAAAGGAAACAAGGACTATGAGGATAGTTCTTTTACTATTTCAACCTTGTTAAAAAATGAAATATATATCCATGAGAAAAGTTCTTTTACTTGTGTCAATCTTGTTAAAAAATGAAACAAACCCCCTTCCAATATGATTCTTTGATTATATCTCATAAAATTCCTGTCGAGTCTTTCACTTGATCTCATAAGTGAACCTTCATTACATCCAGTTGTTAGTAACCAGTAGTCTACTTAGGTGAATGAAATGAAGCTTTGGGGGCATGTGCCTTGAATTGAGTCTTTATGCTAGGGGCATGCAAACTTATCTCAATCATAGTTTATTTTTGTTTCAAGCTTCTGTTAAAATGAAACCAAATCCAAGCATAGTTTTTTCGCATGTTTCAAGCTTTTAAAAAAATGAAACCATCCTCAAGTATACCCAAGCATAGTTTCCCATGTTTCAAGATTATTTTAAAATGAAACCATTTCCCTTTTTCCCTCTTGTGATTTTTGTTTTGTCAGGTTGTTTTTGCTAGATGAGCCTTTGGTCAATCATACACTTTCACTTGGTTGTTTTACCCTTTCCTGAGGAACATCTGCAATGAGTGGTCTTATTAGCCAGCCTCTTGACGTTTACATGTTTGGAGTAGTTCCATCATGATTGGAACCACTTTCTATCCTTTTATACCACTCGCCCTTCTAGGCAGAGTCATCTTTTAGCTCTTTTCTGATTCTTGAAATGTGAAAAGATTGCCGAGTACTTGCCATTTTGAATTCGTAAAAGTAAATGAAATGATGTCTACTTAGTATAAGTTTAACCCTTTTCTAGATTGAGATAGACTATTGTATGAAAAATGAATACCTTAGTCAAACATGGCTAAGAGGTTCTCTTGGATATCATTTTCTACCTTTCATATTTAAGAGACAGTTTACGAAAAGGGACATTTGGAGTTTTCTTTTCGGCTTCTTTTTCAAACTCTCTCAACATGAAAAAGATTTCGAATTTCACCTCTCTCAGACTTGTAAAACTTAAATGGCATAGGACTTGTCACCATGACAAGACCAAGTTCCTCCTTCATAGGAATAATAAAACTTAATAGGATGGATTCATATGAAGAATGAATTTATGTGACAATAATATGCTACCCCCTTCAAGATTGTGATTAAAAATAATTGGGCTACTCACTAGAAAGAGTGGGGAAAAAGTGAAATTGAAACATCTCTTGTATAGGTAGCCTGACACTCATATATTCCTTGTGTCGGGTTTGGGATATCCTCACTCAGTCACTTGTCCTTCTAGGTTTTGGTGATCCATTTTTCCTCTCATATTACTATTCCACTTCGTCTTCATGATCCTTGGTCCTATATTGAGTCAAATTCTCCCACACTCCGGAGTTGTGTCGTCGATATGTTCAACGGAAGTCCTATCTGTAATTTACTACCTATAAATTGCCTGAAATTTTTCCACAGTCCTTAATCATACTCATTTATTCCACTTTATTCCTTGTTTCATGTCGATAATGAGGGAATCATTATGGCCCTCTTTCGATGGGTCACTTCCTATCGACTTTAGCTCATTATCTAGGAAGATGAAGTAGGAACCCCCTTTAGATACCTTAGAGCTTGCATGCCTTAATGGCAAGTTATTCACATTCAACGATAGGTTTACATCATTGGCCTTCAATCGAATGATTCCATGAGTGTTCGACTTCACCTTCATTTTCACATTCATGGATTGTACTGTTGTACCTTGAGAGCCATTGTCATTATTGGTTGTTTGTCTTGTGCCTATTAACGGTTTTCATCATTTGCTAGTAATTAGGTGGTTTTCTAGCATGTTCGACTTTGATGCATTTATTCACATGTTAGAATTCATACTTTGATTGGGTTGGGATGGAGCACAAGATCCTGAGTTTTTTCTGATAGAACTCAAGTTGTGTGGAGTTATGCATTGTTCATGATTGTATACATGTTTCCTCTATACGGATTGTTGCGACCAGATTGTGGGACCTTATATTTATGATGATGGTGATCCTTCTATATTGGGTGCCTGCATATATACCTTGGATCTTAGACTTCAAGGCAATCCTTTTCATTCAGATGGATGCACCCATGCTGTGGATATTTTCACATAGTCCTTTCTATCTAGATGGTTGTGTCCATACTGTGGATTCATGTTTTGATTTCAGATATGTATATGTATATGCATCCTTTATTTGTAGGTGTCCTGATAATGTTTATTCTCATCCTTGCAAAATATCGTAAAGCATATCAACCATCACTCCTTGTTCCACCTTCACGCTTTAGGGGGAATATGTTACACAATATTTTCTCACACGTCCTGTACTTCCCTGTGTCATACCCTAGAGTTCCCAAAACGTGACAATCATGCAGTGTACCCATCCTGATATGAAGCACAGATCCTCCCTAGAAAACTAATGAAAGCATGCCTTGAGCCTTCCCTGAGGAAAAGATATCAAAACCTTAATTTCTAGGTCAGTGCAACTGTGACACTAACAAATCGTGTTGATGGTAGGTTGCACCATAATAGCCTCGCATTGGCAGTGTGGTTTCTACCTAGATACTTGTGTTGATCCCTTAAAGGAAAGTTTTCCCAAAGAGGACAAGAAGCTTCGTGATATAGAGGCTTCCAGAATGACGATTTTGAGGTTTTTTGTTGTGGATTCGGTCGAATTCTCTCAATATTTCCCTTTGATATGATCCCTATGAGCTTCCTCATTGAGATGAGGGCCTTCCCCCATATTTGGTGAGATCCTAACTCCCTCTCATTGCCTATATATTCATCCTCTTCCATTCCCAAATGGCTAGTCTCTAATTATTTTCACGTTTACGTTGAGATAGTGCCTACATGCTACTCATTTGGCTTGGAGAAGGAGTGCCTGGACAGCTCGAGCTTGGAATTCTACATTCACTCAAGGAGGGATTATTCACATCAAGGCTTGGATGTATGCTTCCTCTTTCATTCATTAATATATACAATTGTTCGTTCATTTTCCATAAATTCTTGTGTTAACGCATCATTTCTCTTAAGGCTCCTTGATCTGTTAAGTGGATTACTTTTGGTTATGCTTGTTTCACTTGTATGCTTTATTGTGTCTTTGATCTCTTGTGCAGGTATTCAAATGATGTGAGCAGTAGAGCTGAGCTTGAGGAGTGAGGTTTCAAGCTCTTCAACAAAGGAGTGTGTTGTAGGATCAGAAAGTGATTGGTCTCCTTCCTTTTCTCTCATTTTGATTGTAATTTAGGAAAGTGTCTTGTAGATTGTCATGTAGGTTTCTAGTCCCACTCATTGGGCTAGAGGGATCATCTCTATCCGCAATGATGATTTACCTAGATAGGACCTACTAAACCTTCTTAATTGGTAATCCATCACAAGGATGAAGGCCTCAAGTGGGTCAAACACCTACCTTGATGCCTATTCTTTAGAAACTACAAGCACCCCAAAACATTCCTCCAAAGAAACCACAAATGTATGCCCAATGAAATCCAAATCCCAAAAATAAGTAGCATCAACCAATCTATAATGGAGAAATTGCACACCAAACATATGTTGTAGAAATATAGGAATTAATCTTAGGTCTAGGAAGGTCCTTCCAGATGTTCATCCACATCCTCCAATAGAAAATATCGAGGAAGAAAAGGAGGATTATATACGTCAAGTCACCCAACCAAAATATCCCTATCGTGAAAGGTTGACAACTTACAAATCATACACCCCAAATGAACTTGAAAACCTTGGAGAACTAAAGAATATGTGTGTCAAAATTGTAGTTTTTAACCTCGTATAGAAATTACCTGCATACGAATTCTAAAACACAAAAAATAAACAATGTGAGAGCATAACACATAAAACACATATACATAGAGATTTTCCCTTGGATCCCAAAACGGGACTACCAATTTGATTTTTCTTTATATTCCTTGCAATGTTACAATAAATATTTATACATTCTGAAGCATCCAATACCATGGACCAAAAACCATCATGTCCAAAACCATGGACCGCAAACCATGGGTAGGTCCACCCGACCTACTATAGGGTCCAAAAATCAATTTCCTAGGGCACTGCCCTGGACCCTATAGAGGGGGGCTACCACCCCCTTCAAACCCCCCAGACAAGGGGTGCTGCCACCCCCCCTCAAAACCCCAATTCACTACATAGGTTATTCATGGAAAGAATATAACACAACCCAACAAAAATACCTCTCCTTCAAGACACAAAAGTTTTTCCTATATATAACAAGTTCATTAAATAGGAATGTCTCAAAAGGCTTATGAGAAAGAAAAAAATATTCCCCTACTATTAATGTCATAGGGAAACTAGTTGATCTTATGCTTGGGAGAGTAAGAATCCCCAAGTACCTAGATCTTGGAAGCCCAATAGTAGATTTTCACATCAATGAAAATTTATTTCCAAACACTCTCATCTACTTGGAGGATGTAATCAATGTTATGACCAAGGAAACTATTCTCAAACTTAATCTCCAAGGATCTCTAAGAAATACCTCTATTATGCTACGACTTGCTGATAGGTCCATAGTAGCACCTGAAGGTATCATTTAATATATAATCGTCTCCATTAATTCATGGGATTATCCCACCTAATTCCTTGTCCTTTAGCCCAAGACCAATTGTAATGGCTATCCACTCATTTTAGGAAGGCCTTGGTTAGCCATTATTGATGAATACATTAGTTGTAGGGATGGAAACATGACCATCACCAATGGCTAATCAATAAAATTGTATTATACCCACCATCTCAACCCACTGTTGAGAATGAATTTCATACATGGATAGAGGAAGAATAAGAAGAGGACTATTCCCTCTCATAATCCTACCCTATGTGTACATTAGAAACCACCATTGGAAAAAACTAGATTGATGAAGATAATCTAATTGATAAATTTCTACAAAACCAATATTTGACTACCATTAATATTGATTGACTAAAATAAGAATCATCCATAAGGAAACCTAGTTGTTCTGAAGATAGTTCATGGGAAGATTTTTTAACTTCTAGTTCTAAACAATATAATGAAAAAAAATAGAAATCAACCCCTTTCTCTTAGTTGATCAAGAAGATCAACTTCTCACTATCTTAAAATAAAAATTTGATGCATTTTCAGGGGACTACAAGTGGATGAAAGAAGCACTTACTTCTGTGTTCACTCACCATATATATATCAAGGAGGATCACAAACCTATTTTCTAGCCACAAAGGTGAATGAAACCTGTGCTAAAAGATATTGTGAAAGAAGAATTGCAGAAATTATTAGATGGAGGCTTCATATTTTTGATCTTGAATATTAAATGGGTGTCTTCCTAGATCATCTTCCCTAAGAGAAATGGAAAGTATATAATATTTTTTGACTACATAGAACTAAACAAAGCCACAAAAAGGGTCATTTTGTAGAATTTCCTATACATTCACAAGCTCATGAAATTTACTAAAGCACGAGACAAGAATCTACTTTTACTTTCAACTAGCAGAAGTCAATAGATCGATGAAAACAATATGAACAAGAAGCAAAAAAATCAATGGCACATAACACAATAAGTTTTCCTAGAGAAAGTCACAACTCAAAACCCTGCCTATATGTATTGCATTAAATTAGAAATATGTGTGAAGATACAAAGCTTGATCTCACTAGAACAATTCCACACAAGTATGCTCAACTCTATACCTCACAATCCCTCTATTAGCCAACACTTAGCCAATTTACACTGCATGCCAATCCCCTATTCCTTGTTCAATTCCTAGGATGAATAGCTTGTATATAAAGGGAATTCATGCTTCCAAAAATCTGCAATCTAAACATAGTTCCTTCTTTGATTGCATGCATGATATTTACAACTCTGTAAATCATATAATTGATAGTACACTATCCCCGCATTCTAGTCTCAACTAGGTATTTCTTCTAAACTGACATGCATGAGTTTCTCATTAGGTAATATTCAGTTAACTAGAGTAACATTTGTGGATGCACTAGTGCACCAATTGACTAATAGTCATCTATTGTTCCACAAATAGTTATAACTAATTTAACTAACCATAACTTAGTAAACTGAGTTAATCTAATTGCAACTCAAATAAACTCATCCTAGACCCCTAAAATTTAGGGAGAACATACACCATGATGACAAAAAGGCTTCCAACTTGAAATCCCTAACCTAATTAAGTTAATTAAACTTAATTAATTATTTACAAGTTGTTATGATAATAGAATTCAATTTTAATTCATAATTACTTCAAGGACAAATCAAACCTGAATTTTGTAAGGACTCTGGACACCACATATCTCCACAATGGTATGATATTGTCCACTTTGGGCCTAAGCCCTCATGGATTTGTTTTTGGGCTTTACCCCAAAAGGCCTCATACCAATGGAGATATTTG